>MDSV01183873.1_pt1 | contig 22944 bp, 18 predicted proteins | sample 810851 | NCBI WGS metagenome assembly MDSV01 (sample SAMN05326640, study PRJNA326480) | marine metagenome | isolation source: seawater | place: Atlantic Ocean: North East | collected 2012 | reverse complement strand
TTTTTACCATTTTTTACCATTTTTTACCATTTTTTTCTCATTTTTTGCCATTTTTTGCCATTTTTTTCTCATTTTTGACTAAAATTAAAAAAATTATTTTTTTATGATCAAGGCTTCAGTTACCGCATTAGGATCGTATCTGCCAAAAAAAATCTTAAAAAATACTGACCTAGAAAAATTTTTAGAAACAACAGATGATTGGATTTCTACAAGAACAGGAATAAAAGAAAGAAGAATTTTGGATGAAGGATTAGGAACATCTTTTATGGCAACTAATGCTGCTAATAAAATTTTAAAAAAAAAGAATATTGAGCCATTAAATATTGATATGATTATTGTAGCTACTATGACACCCGATATGCATATTGGGGGTACTGCTGCCACTGTTGCTACAGAAATTGGCGCTTATAATGCTTTTGGATATGACCTTAATGCTGCTTGTTCTGGATTTCTCTACGCAATGTCTGTCGCATCATCTTACATTGAGTCTGGAAGATACAAGAAAATCATTGTAATTGGGGCAGATAAAATGTCATCTATTGTTGATTATTCTGACAGAAACACCTGCATAATTTTTGGTGATGGCGCTGGTGCTGCTTTACTTGAGCCAAATATAGATGGATATGGAATCCAAGATGAATTTCTACGATCAGATGGTGTTGGAAAAGAATTTCTTAAAATTGAAGCCGGAGGCTCGTTAATGCCAACAACTGAAAAAACTGTAAAAGACAAAAAACATTTTCTTTTTCAGGATGGAAAAAGTGTTTTTAAGTTTGCCGTTTCTAATATGGCAGAAGCTGCATATGAAATTATGGACAGAAATAATCTGTCTAATAAGGATGTAGATTATTTAGTCCCTCATCAAGCTAATAGACGCATTATTGATGCAACAGCTAATCGAATGGGCATATGTGAGTCTAAAGTTTTGATGAATATAAAAAAATATGGTAATACTACAGCCGCAACAATTCCTTTAGTTTTATCTGATTATGAAAAAAAATTTAAAAAAGGAGATAATATAATTTTTGCAGCCTTTGGAGGAGGCTTTACATGGGGAGCATCATTTTTAAAATGGGGATATAACAGTTAATAAAAACAATTATTATGAATATAAAAGACATTCAACAATTAATAAAATTTGTAGCTAAGTCTGGTGTTAGTGAGGTAAAAATAGAATCCAAAGATCTGAAGATTGGAATTAAAAAAGATTTATCTAGCAAATCTGTTATTTATAAAGATGTACCACAAATTATTGATCAGACAATCGTTCCTGGTATTAGAGAGCCAGAAACAGCTCAAGCTACAGAAAATCCTCAAACAGAAGAGAATAAGACAAATTTAATAACCATTGCATCTCCAATAATAGGAACATTTTATAGAAAACCATCTCCAGACAAACCAAATTTTGTTGAAATTGGCGATGTAATTTCAGAGGGAGATGTTTTGTGTGTTATTGAGGCAATGAAATTATTTAATGAAATAGAAACAGAATTTTCTGGAAAAATTGTCAAAATTTTGGTTGACGATTCTTCACCTGTTGAATTTGATCAGCCGTTGTTTCTAATCGATCCGTCTTAATAAAAAATATTATGTTTAAAAAAATTTTAATTGCTAATAGAGGCGAAATAGCATTAAGAATTATAAGGACCTGTAAGGAGATGGGTATAAAAACCGTCGCTGTTTATTCGGTTGTTGATGAAGAGAGTTTGCATGTCCGTTTTGCTGATGAAGCAGTATGTATTGGACCTGCCAACAGCTCAGAATCGTATTTAAAAATATCAAATATTATAGCTGCAGCTGAAATAACAAATGCAGATGCTATTCATCCTGGCTACGGATTCTTGTCTGAAAATTCTCGTTTTTCAAAAATTTGTGAAGAACACAAAATTAAATTTATTGGAGCTTCTTCTGAAATGATTGAAAAAATGGGAGATAAGGCATCTGCAATATCTACTATGAAAGAGGCCGGAGTGCCAACTATTCCAGGGTCAGAGGGTATAATTGAGACTTTTGATGAAGCAAAAAAAATAGCGAAAAAAATAGGTTATCCTATAATGATTAAAGCTACTGCGGGAGGTGGCGGAAAGGGGATGAGAGCAGTTTGGAAAGAAAAAGATTTTTTAAGCCTTTGGGAGAGTGCTAGACAAGAAGCAAAAGCTTCTTTTGGAAATGATGCTATGTATATGGAGAAGCTAGTTGAGAGCCCTCGTCACATTGAGATTCAAATTGTTGGGGATAAATTTGGAAAGGCATGTCACTTATCTGAAAGAGATTGCTCAATTCAAAGAAGACATCAAAAACTTACAGAAGAAACACCTTCGCCATTTATGACAGATAAATTAAGAAATGAAATGGGACAATCTGCTGTAAAAGCAGCAGAGTTTATTAAATATGAAGGTGCGGGGACAATAGAATTTTTAGTTGATAAAAACAGAAATTTTTATTTTATGGAAATGAACACTAGAATTCAAGTTGAACATCCAATAACAGAACAGGTAATAGATTATGACTTAATTAAAGAACAAATTAAGATTGCATCTGGAATTAAGATTTCAGGAAATCATTATTTTCCAAAACTTCACTCTATTGAATGTAGAATTAATGCTGAAGATCCGTATAAAGGTTTTAGACCATCCCCAGGTAAAATTACAAATCTTCATTTGCCAGGTGGCCATGGTGTTAGATTAGACACCCATGTATATAGTGGATATGAAATTCCTTCAAATTATGACTCAATGATTGCGAAATTAATTGTAACTGCTCAAAATAGAAAAGAAGCAATTCAAAAAATGAAGAGAGCGTTAGATGAATTTGTGATTGAAGGAGTAAAAACTACAATTCCTTTTCATAGACAATTAATGGATGAGCCAGATTATATTTCTGGGAATTATACAACAAAATTTATGGAGACATTTGAAATAAAAGAGTCTTATTAGACTATGCCATTTTCAATTAAATATTCAGCAATTTGAATAGCGTTAGTTGCAGCCCCTTTTCTTAGATTATCTGCAACAACCCAGAGATTCAAGCTGTTTTTTTCAGAATAATCTTCTCTAATACGCCCAACAAAAACTTCATCTTTGCCCTGACACAAGATAGGCATAGGATATTTTAGTTTTGTAGGATTATCCTCAACAGTAACACCAGCTGTTTTACTTAACAAACTTACTATTTCTGAAATTTCAAATGAATTTTTGAGTGTAATATTTATTGATTCACTATGCCCTCCAATAATTGGAACCCTAACGGCAGTTGCACTAATTTTAATATTTGAATCAAGAATTTTATGAGTTTCATTTACAAGCTTCATTTCTTCTTTGGTATATCCATTTTTTAGAAAATCATCGCATTGTGGAATTGCATTTTGGTGAATAGGATAATTATAAGCCATTTCACCATTTTTACCTTTGTATTCATTTTTTAATTGCTCCACGGCTTTCATTCCCGTTCCAGTTACAGACTGATACGTAGAAACTATAATTCTCTTTATCTCATAATTTTTATGGATTGGAGCCAAAACCATTAGCATCTGAATAGTAGAGCAATTAGGATTTGCAATTATTTTATCTTCTAAGTTTAAAATGGAACCATTAATTTCAGGAATGATTAGTTTTGTATTACTATTCATTCTCCATGCAGATGAATTATCAATTACAACACTGCCATTCTTTGCAAATTTTGGAGCCCATTTTAAAGCAATATCTCTTCCTGCAGAAAAGATTGCAATATCAACATTAAGCTTTAAAGCTTCTTCAATGGCGATAACAGAATAATTTTTTTGTAAAAAATTAATTTGTTTTCCAATGGAAGTTTCAGAAGCAACTAAAAACAACTCTTTAAATAAAAAATTTCTTTCTTTTATAACATCAAGGATCGTTCCACCTACCAGACCTGTTGACCCAACCAATGCAATTTTCATATTGAATAGTTTAAACAGTAAAAGTAATTATTTCAATAGACATAAAGAGTTATGGCTAGTTTTAGATCATATTTTATTTTTTTTGTTAAAAACAAAACAATTTATGATATAACAACTCTTTTGATTCTTTTAGAAAGAGAGGCTAGTATTTCATAAGGAATAGTGCCTATAGATTTTGTAAAGTCATCAGCTGAAAGATTTTTATCATCAAAAATTATGACTTTATCTCCCTCTTTGCAGGATATTTTAGAAATGTTAATCATCAACATATCCATACAAACATTTCCAATAATTGGAGCAAATTTTCCATTCACCATAACACTCCCATTCCCATTTCCATATTGTCTGCTAATTCCATCAGCATGTCCAATAGGGAGTGTTGCAATAGTTACATCATCTTTAGCTATGAAGCCTTTATTATAGCCAACGGAGTCTCCTTTTAAAATTTTATGTATTTGAGAAATAATAGTTTTTAGACTAATTACAGGTTTTAAATTATTCTTGTATTTAGGATCATTTCCAAAGCCATATAGCCCAATGCCTGTACGAACCATTTCATATTGGTATTTAGAAAAATTTAAAATTCCAGATGTATTAAGTATATGTCTTTTAATTTCCACTCCAATTTTATTTTGAAAATCTTTGGCCAATGATGCAAATCTTTTTATTTGATCATTAGAAAACTCATCTTCATTTTTATCTTCTGAAGCACCTAAATGTGAAAAGATATAAGTTGGTATTAATCCATTGAGACAACTGATTAAATTATTTATTTCATTTTCATGAAACCCTAACCTATTCAATCCGGTATTAAATTTAATTTGAAATGGATAAGAGTTTTTAAATTTTGAACAGGACATAAAAGCATTTAGAATTCTAAAGGAATAAATGCTTGGCTCAAGATTATATTCAATAATTTTATTGAAATCATCAATTTGAGGATGTAACACAAGAATAGGAGAATCAATGCCTTTTTTTCTAAGCATCAATCCCTCGTTAGTATATGCAACAGCCAAATAATCAATTTCTTGTTTTTCTAATTCCTTTGCAATTATTAACGAGTCAGCACCGTATGAAAAAGCTTTTACAACAGCCATCATAAGAGTTTTAGAATTTAATTTAGATTTTAAAAAATTAAGATTATGAGTTAGATTTTTTAAATTAACTTCTACAATAGTTTCTTTAATTTTCATTTTTGTTTTTTTCTCTTTTCTCCATTTTTTTTATAAATGCACTTCTAGAAAGAGGTTCATATTCCTTTTTTTCTCCAACTAAAATTAGATCATTAGTTGCATTTTTTCTAAAGCTATAATTTGCCAATTCTCCAGTTTCAACACAAATAGCATGTACTTTAGTTACCTCTTCGGCACATGCCATTAGATTAGGAATAGGACCAAAAGGACTTCCTTTATAATCCATATCTAATCCTGAAACGATTACTCTAATTCCTCTATTTGCTAGCTTATTACAAACATCAACCAAATCTTGATTAAAAAACTGAGCTTCATCTATTCCTACAACATCCAAATTTTTTGAATAAGAAAAAATATCTTTGGGAGCTTCTACTATTTTAGCTCCAATTTCACTTTTTCCATGAGAGATTATTTTATCCTTTGGATTTCTAGAATCAGTTTTAGGCTTAAATACAATAAATTTTTTGTTATCTAATTCGGCTTTTTTAATTCTTTTTATTAATTCCTCTGTTTTGCCAGAAAACATAGAACCACAAATCACTTCTATGCTACCTTTTAAATTTTTTATATTTTCATTCATCTTAGACACATTGATATTGTTCTTAAAGTACTTAACTTTAATCTCTAGACAAATGTCTAAAAATTAATTTAACATGGCAAAACTATATATTATTCCTACACCAATTGGAAATCTTGGGGATATTACAATCAGGGCAATAAAGACTTTAGAAATAGTTGATTTAATTTTATGTGAAGACACAAGAAGAAGTAAAAAACTATTGAATCACCTTAATATTAATGGGAGATTAAGGTCTCATCATAAATTCAATGAACATAATGAGGTTGAAATGATAATTAATAAAATAAAGGAAGGGGCCAGCGTAGCAATTATTTCTGATGCAGGAACACCAGGTATTTCAGACCCTGGATTTCTAATTGCAAGAACTTGTTTGAATAATGATATAGAAATTGAATGTCTGCCAGGGCCAACGGCTTTAATTCCTGGATTGTTGGTTAGCGGTATATCAGCAGACAAATTTGTTTTTGAAGGATTCTTACCAGTTAAAAAGGGAAGAAAGAAAAGGCTTTTAGAACTTTCTTCTGAAAAAAGAACCATGATATTTTATGAATCTCCTCATAAATTAATAAAAACATTATCCGATTTTAAAATTACATTTGGATCAAATCGGAGAATTTCAGTTTCAAGAGAATTAACTAAGCTTTTCGAGGAAACTTTTCGAGGAACAATTAATGAAGTTATAGGTTTGTGTGGAAAAAAGAGACCAAAAGGGGAGTATGTTATAGTTTTAGAAGGAATAGATAAATGAATTGGAATATAGAAGAAAATAAAGAACAAGAGTCTATTGATCAACTTTCAAAAGAACTAAATATTGATAAAGTTATTTCTTCAATGCTTGTAAAAAGAGGAATAAAAAATTTTAATCAAGCAAAAAATTTTTTTAGACCAAAGATTGATCAACTTCATGATCCTTTTTTAATGAAAGACATGGATAAAGCAGTTAATAGAGTATTAAAAGCGATCGAGGATAATGAATCAATAATGATTTTTGGTGACTACGACGTTGACGGGACCTCTTCTGTTGCACTTTTGACCTCATTTTTAAATGATATTGGAGGAAATATTTCCACTTATATTCCAGACAGAAATTCTGAGGGCTATGGAATATCTTTAAAGGCAATTGATTTGGCTGAAAAGAATAAAAACAGTTTAATAATTGCTCTGGATTGTGGAATTAAAGCAATTAATCAAGTTCAATATGCCTTAAAAAAAAAATAGACTTTATTATTTGTGATCATCATAACCCTAGTAATAAATTGCCAAATGCATATGCAATTTTAAATCCCAAACAGACTGATTGTAAATATCCTTTTAAAGAATTATGTGGATGTGGTGTTGGGTTTAAATTGATTCAGGCAATTAATAAACGAAAAGGTCTAGAAATCGAAAATATTATTCAATATCTTGATTTAGTTGCAATTGCAATAGCAGCAGACATTGTACCATTAATTGGTGAAAATAGAATTTTAACTTATGTTGGTCTTCAAATTATAAATTCAAACCCAAGAATTGGGCTTCATTGCATTTTAAAGAAAAACAATAAAAAAGAATTTAATATTGGAGACCTTATGTTTTATATAGGACCTAGAATTAATGCTGCTGGGAGAATGGATCATGCTTCTTTAGCTTTAGAATTATTATTAGAAAAGGATTTAAATAAAGGAGAAAAATTAGCTGAAAAAATTGAAAAATTAAACCTCCAAAGAAGAGATATAGAAAAAAGCATTACTAACCAAGCTTTAAAAAAAATAGTTGACGAAAACAATCTAAACTCTAAATCAACAGTTGTTTTTGAAAAATCTTGGAACAAAGGAGTAATAGGAATAGTAGCATCTAGAATAATTGAAAAATATTATAAACCAACAATAGTTTTTTGTAAATCAAAAGATGGAACCTTAACAGGTTCTGCTAGATCAATTAAAGGGGTTGATTTATATGAAATTTTAAAAAAATGTGAATCGAATATTTTAAAATTTGGAGGACATAAATATGCAGCAGGATTAACTATTGAAAATGAGAAATATTTAAGTTTCAAAAAAAAATTTGAAAAGGCAGTTAAAAATTATGTTAAAAATAAACTCCCTATTAGAGAAGTTAATATAGAATCAAAAATTACGCTAAGCTCAATAACTCCAAAATTTTATAGAATTTTAAATCAATTTGAGCCTTTTGGACCAGGAAATGGAAGACCAATTTTCTTGTCAGAAAAATTAAAGATGAAAGGAGTTATAAGTTTATTAGGCAAAAACAAAGAGCATATTAAATTAAATGTTTCTCAAGAATCAGAAGAAACATTTTCAGCAATCGGCTTTTGGCTTTCAGAAAAAAGAAAAAAAATTTCATCAAATTCAACTTTTTCAATGCTATATACAATCGATGAAAACACATGGAACGGAAAAACATCCATTCAATTAAAAATTAAGGATATTAAATAAAAAGCCTCTTAATATATAAGAGGCTTTTCTATTTTACTATAAAAATTAATTAACTAGAATCTGTAAGTAAATCCTAGGTTCCAAGTTCTTCCCCAACCAGGGAAAACTTTATTAAGTTCATGAACACCCAACCATGTTGGATCTCCAGCATTTGCTAGGATATTAGTTGATGATTCAGCTATATAGTGTGTGTCAAAAATATTATTGACATTTAGCCTTACGTATACCTTCTCTCCACCAATAGATAAATTATACGATGTTCCAAAATCAAACAACTCATATGCTGGAATTTGCATTGCTGCATCTCCTGCAGTATCAAAATCTTCTGGGTTAAAGTTTGCATATAAATCAGACGCTGAGAACATACTAATATTAAACTTAAATAAATCAGTAGGTTTTACAACTAGGTTTAATCTTGATGTAGTTTGGGCAGCATCTCCAACTTTTACATCTTTTAAATATACAGTAGAAGTCCCTATTTTAACTCTACTAGAATCGAATACATCTGCAGTAACATCGCTTCCATATTTATAGTTCCCTAGAGATAGCATACCTTGAACTTCAACAAAAGGACTTATATCCAAAACTCCATCAAATTCTAAACCTGTATGAATTTGCTTAATTCCATAATAATTAGCTGTTCCTCTAACTCCTCCAACAGAAACTCCATCGCTAAGGAACCTATCCTCCCAAGTAGTCTTGTAAAGGTTTACATTAAACCTTAAGTTATTAGACCTGTATCCATATCCTGCTTCAAGCCCAACAACAGTTTCATTTTTTAAATCAGGATTTAATGTGTTTGAATAATTGATCCAAACTGCATCAAAATTTGGCTGTTTAGAGTAGTAGCCTCCATTAACAAAAACATTATTTTTTGCATTAATGTTATAATTAGCTCCTCCCTTTACATTCCCTCCTGTAATATTTTTCCATGCAGAAGTTGCTACTCCAGATTGATTAAAATATTCTATCCTTTGAAATCCTTGATTAGAGACTGCTGCTTGAACAAAAGCAGAGAGCTTATCCTCTTTGTATTCTAGTTGAGTGAATATTCCGCTCCATTTAACTTTTCCATCATTGTGATAATCAATTTTTTCTTCCTTGTCAGTGTCTCTAAAAACATTCCACAAACTTCCAAGATTTGAGCTGTATTCAGTTGTTCTTACAGCACTTCCTTTGCTATTAATGGTCGTATTAGTATAGTTTTTATTATCAAAATCTCTATATCCATCAGCACCTAGCAGGTTGTCTAGCCTTCTATAATGAATCCCAGTATATGCCCTAACATCAACCCCGAAATCAAGAGTTAAATTATCTGAAAGTTGTTTTTTCAGATTAATAAGAGATCCTACAAAATTATGAGAATTCACAGACGCTCTTCTAACTATTCCATTTCTTTTTACTCCATCCACTCTTTCATCTTGATCATTAACTATATACTTCCCAGTAGCTGCATCTACAGAGTTTGAGGCAGTTCTGCCATTATAAAAAGTAGTAGACACCCCACTGTTATATGCATATATTTTATCATAATTTACATGACCATTTATTGGATTTCTAAAAGCATATCCTCCATTATAGTTCAAATCTCCACTTGCATATTGAAACCCATAGGCTCTACCTATATCTCCAGTTCCACCTCCTCTACCAATTGAGTAATAGACAGAAGCAGAAAGATTAGTACTTTCATTCATTTTATGCTCCCAATTTAAAGAAGCAATTGGCTTATGATAGAAATTTTTTCTCCAGTTAAATTCTTGACCATTTAAATAGCCATGATTGTAGTTATAACGAATTCCATATTGTTTATACTGTTTACCTTGAGCCATATTATAAAAGCTTCCAGTTCTTTGATGATGCGTTTGAGGTGCTCCAGTAATTATTAGTTGAATATTATGTTTATCTGAACTGTCTCTCCAACCATAACCTAAGAAGTAATTATAACCTTCAAACATTGTTCCATCTACATAACCATCTCCAGCAGTTCTTGAGAACAAAAGCGATAGGGCATGACCACCATCCATTTCACCAGTGTTATAGGAAGCAACAGTTTTCCCATAGCCATCGTTCCCTACGCTAGCAGAAACTCTTCCTCCTTCAGTAAGGTCTGTAGATTTGGTTATTACATTAATTGTTCCTCCAACAGATGATATTGCTAGTTTAGAAGCTCCAAGCCCTCTTTGAACTTGCATTGCTGATACAACATCTGAAAGCCCTGACCAGTTAGACCAATAGACCCTTCCATTTTCCATATCATTAACAGGAATACCATTAATTAAAACAGCAGTGTTTTGGGAGTCAAATCCTCTAACATTAATTCTGGAGTCTCCAAACGCTCCTCCAGCTCTAGTAGCATAAACACCAGGCGTTGCATTAAGCATCTCAGGAAGTTCAAGATTACCAATTCTTTCTTGAATATCTGAAGTAGTTAAAGTAGAAACAGCTACAGGCGTTTGCCTATCAATTGCAAAGTCAATAGTCCCAAATACAGTGATCCCTTCTAGTTCATTTGAACTAGGAGTCATTTTAACATCAATTTTCATAGTGCTGCTAAAATCAATTTCTTGGGTATCATAACCAATGTATGAAACAACTAAAGTCCCTGAATCAGCAACATTAATTGTAAATATACCATCAAAATCAGTTGAAACTCCATTTGAAGTTCCCTTAACCAAAACAGTGGCGCCTGGGAGAGGCACACTATTTTCGTCTGTTACTGTTCCAGTTAAAATGTTTTGAGAGTAACAGAGCCCTGAAACAAGAAGCGCTGTAAACATTAGAATTAATTTTTTCATAGTTATTTGTTTATAGTAGTAATAGACAAAAGTGACTAATTTTCCTAAGAAAATTGTTAATTAAACATTAATTTTTTGAACAATTATTGTGAATAACTCCTCTAATTTTTTAAATATTTATTTAGAAGAGAAAAAGTAGAATCATCATGCGTTGTAAGATCATTGTTTTCAATCTCTTTTAAAAGTTCAGAAGCTAATTCTTTACCTAGTTCTACTCCCCATTGATCATAACTATAAATATTCCAAATAACACCTTGAACAAAGATTTTATGTTCATACATTGATATTAAGCTCCCAAGAGTTTCAGGATTTAACTTTTCAATTAAAATGGTATTTGTTGGCTTGTTCCCTTCAAAAGTTTTGAAAGGTCCCAGTATCTCAGAATTATTTATGCCATTAGATAATTCTTCGGATACTTCTTTGATGCTTTTCCCCAGCATTAAAGCCTTTGTTTGAGCAAAGAAATTAGACATTAATTTATTATGCTGATTATTTTCTTTATAAAGAGGTTTTACAAATCCAATAAAATCACAGGGAATCAATTTAGTGCCTTGGTGAATTAATTGAAAAAAAGCATGCTGGGAATTGGTTCCTGTATTCCCCCATATTATACTTCCAGTTTGATAATCAACTTTTTTTCCATCTCTATCAACACTTTTGCCATTACTTTCCATAACAGCCTGTTGAAGATATTCAGGAAGCCTATTTAGATATTGAGAATATGGAATAATTGCTTCAGTTTCGCAATTAAAAAAATTATTATACCAAATGCTTATTAATGCCAAGACTACAGGAATATTTTTTTCAAGAGATGAGGATTTAAAATGAGAATCCATTTTATTAGCCCCTTTTAGGAGACTTTCGAAATTATTTGACCCAATGGAAAGACTAATTGAAAGTCCAGCTGAACTCCAAAGAGAAAACCTTCCACCCACCCAATCATTCATTGAAAAAGTATATTCTTTATTTATTCCAAAATTTTCAATTTCCTTTGTGTTTGTAGATACAGCTGCAAAGTGAAAGGCGATACTTTTTTCTCCTAATTTTGAAACAATCCAATTTTTTATAGTGTTTGAATTTACGAGAGTCTCTTGAGTTTTGAAAGTCTTTGAAACAATTATAAAAAGAGTAGTTTCGGGATTTACTTTTTTTAAAATTTCTAAAACGTGATCTCCATCAACATTAGAAACGAAATGCGGGTTAAGCCTAGACTTATAATATTTTAATGAATCAACAACCATAATTGGACCTAGATCAGAGCCCCCAATTCCTACATTAACAATATCAGTAAATATTTTATTTGTTGAGCCTCGTAGTTTTCCAGAAAGAATGTCATCTGTAAATTTTTTCATTTTAGCTCTAGATTCAATAATAGAAGGAACAATATTTATATTATCAATAAAGATTTTTTCATTACTGTTAGCCCTAGTAGCAGAATGTAAAACTGCCCTATTTTCAGTTTTGTTTATTTTAACCCCTCTAAATTGTTTTTGAATAGAATTTTCTAAATCACATTCATTCGCTAAATTGAAAAGAAGCTTAAGAGTTTTTTTATTTAATCTATTTTTTGAATAGTCAACAGTAAATTTATCCCAACTAATAGTAAGACTATTAGCCCTACTATTATTTTTAAAGAGTTCTTTTATTTTGACATTTTTTATTTCATTGAAATGGGATTCCAACGCATTCCATGAAGATGTTTTTTTAGGGTTTATGTTTTTTAATGACATCTATTTATTGCGATTATCTAATTCTTTTTACAAAGTTAACATTTGTTACTATAGAATCAAGCTGTTGTTTTACTGGCTTCATATAAGTTAAGTATTTATCTTTTAATTCTTGTGAAATGGGTTTTGCTTCAGGGAGCTTTGTTTTTAAAGGATCGACCTGTTTACCATTTTTCCAAAACCTGTAACAAACGTGTGGTCCAGATGTGTTCCCTGTCATTCCAATGGTTCCAATATAGTCCCCTTGCCTAACAAATTGCCCTCTTTTAACACCTCTTTTTTTCATATGTAAATATTGAGTAGAATAAGTCGCATTATGTTTTATTGTAACATAATTTCCATTTCCTCTTGTGTAGCTTGACTTAACAACTGTCCCACTAGCAGTTGCCCTAATTTTTGTTCCAATTGGAGCGGCAAAATCTGTACCTAAGTGGGGACGTACTCTTCCATAATATGCAATCTTTCTTCTGAGATTGTATCTTGATGAAATTCTGCTAAATTGTACAGGAGACCTAAGAAAAGCTCTTCTCAAGTTTTTTCCATTTTCATCAAAATATTCAAAAATTCCTCTTTTTGGATCTGTTTCAAATTCAATAGCATAAAAAGGGTTTTTTCTGTGCTCAAAATAAGCAGAATGGATTCTATTTAAACCAACATATATTGAATCATCTACATATTTACCAGTATATATAATTTTAAAATTGTCTCCCTTTTCAAGGCGAAAGAAATCGATTGTCCAGGCATATATTTCTGAAAGTTCATTAGAAAGTAATGGTGACAGTTTTTTTTCCTCCATTGTTTCAGAAAGAGAGCTTGTTATAGTTCCTTCAGCTTCAAATTCCACAAGATTAACTGCCTTAGCTTTTTTTTCAGCCCATAGAGAATCATTTAATGAAACCAGAACATATTCAATTAGATTTGGTTGATATACAAATATTTCAGGTGTTTTTAGAGAATCTTTAGAAAATAAAATTGCATAAGGTTTCCCAATATTTATCTTCCTAACATCATAAACTTGTTTTGCTTTTTGAACTATGTTATAAATCTGAGGATAAAATAAATTATTTTTTTCAAGAATAGTCCCAAATGAATCGCCGTTTCTAACAGTGTCCCTAACAACATGATATTTGTTTAAATTGTAACCAAACTGTTTTACTATTTTTTCTTTTTTTTGGGATGGAGCTCCTTTCTTTGGGGCTTTATTACAGGAACTAATTATTAATATGATAACAAAAAATAGATAATGCCTAGTCATTAATTTTAATTTTAAAGGGGAACTTCAAACCTTTGAATTCTTCTAAATCTGCTTCAATAGATCCAATTCTTAAATCAGCTTCAATTTTTATTGGAATTTTGTTTTTATCATTACTAACCCATAGAGATAAACTTTCACTATCTCTAAAAATTCTACCAGACTCAATATATGGTCTAAATTTGTAACAATTAACTATTCCAAATTTTGTTTTAACATCTTCATAACCTAAAAATTTCATTTTAAAATTATAATTATCAGCGTCAAAAAACATTGTTATTCTAATAAAATCATTGACTTGTAGTTTACTTACATCAAAATGATTTCTTAGAAAGTAAAATGTTGAAATTATATCCTGAACATTTTCTTTTATATTAACTTTTTTAATGGTATCATGTTTAATATCATTTACTATTGCAATGTTATTAGTGTAGTCATATTCTATTTCAACATTTTTTGTGTAACCACCTTCATAAACATCTCTTTTTGATTTTAAGGGCTTTACGATGGTTTTATTAAAGTAACTTTCATATACATCATCAACTTTAAAAAATAATCTTGCGATCCCAGTTGTTCTCCCAATGGCTATTGATTTGAAAACTTTTTCGCCATTTATAATATCTTCATGTAAATCAATTGTAGCATAACTTGCATTAAAAATCCCGTAGTGGATTCTAAACTTTAGCCATTCTCCAACTTTGAATGAATCAAATGAGGAACTTATAAAGGGAGATCTTTTTCCTGAAGAGTTTTGACTATAAATTAAATTTGAGAGAAAAAAAATAGAGCAAATTAATACAGTTTTAAGTCGCATAGATGCAAAAGTATAAAATACTAATCGGATGAATTTAAAAATGACATTAATTTTTTTGCTTTTGATACACCTATATCTTTCACTATCATTTTTTCAGGCGTTTCTTTAATTCTTTTTAAAGATTTATATTTTTTTAAAAGAGTTATTTTAGTTTTTTCTCCAATACCGGGGATCAAATCTATTGAAGAACTTAAAGCCTCATTGCTTCTTTTATTTTTGTGAAATGTAATTGCAAATCTATGCGCTTCATTTCTCATTTGTTGAATAACTTTTAGTGTTTCAGATCGTTTATCTAGATAAAGAGGAATGGGATCATGAACTGAATAAATTTCTTCTAATCTTTTGGCAATTCCTAAAATAGTAATTCGATTATTTAGATTAAGTTTTTTTAATGCAGACAATCCAGAACTAAGTTGACCTTTACCCCCATCAATTATTATTAAATTGGGCAAAGATTTTTTCTCTTTAATCATTCTTTTATATCTTCTAGATACAACTTCCTCCATAGAAGCATAATCATCTGGTCCTTTTACAGTTTTAATGTTGTATCGCCTGTACTCTTTTTTTGCTGGCTTGCCATTAATAAATACTACACATGCAGCAACGGGATTTGAGCCTTGAATATTGGAATTGTCAAAACATTCTATTCGTAGAGGTGCTGACTTTAATTTTAAATCATTTTTCATTTGATTCATAATTCTTTTTGAATGTCTTTCAGGATCTACAATTTGAATTTTTTTAAGTTTTTCTATTTTAAAAAGAGTAACATTTTTTTTTGAAAGTTCAAGAAGTTTTTTATTATCTCCGACCTTGGGGATAATAAATTTAGTAGAGATAAGTTTGCTAAAATCAAATGGGCAGATAATTATTTTATTATTTGACGTAAATTTTTTTCTAAGATCAATTATGCAAAGTAATAATAGATCTTTATCCTCTTCATCCAGCTTTTTCTTAATTTCTAGATTATGGAATCTAACTATTCGTCCATGTGCAACCTGAAGATAATTTACATAAGCATGGGTTTCATCAGAAAGGATACTAAATACATCGATATTATTTAGCTTAGAGCTAACAACTGTTGATTTAGATTGGTAGTTATCTAACAATGCTAATTTTACCTTAACCTTTTGTGCATTTTCAAAATCCATGTTTTTAGAATAGATATTCATTTGTTTTTTTAAAAGCTCTTTAGAGCTAGAAAATTTGCCTTTTAGGATTTCCCTGATAGAATCAATATTAGAATTATATTCCGTTTCTGAAATGAAGTTTTCATTTGAATTTTCAGGATTACCCTTATTAAACCCAAGGATTATAATATTTCCATCCTTTTTTAAAATACGAAGAGATAGTTTCTCCTTTTCAAAATTTATTTGTTTTTCAGAAAGATTGTAGTTGCTAATTCTTAACGGATATAGACTATTAATTAAATCAAGCAAAATATTAATAGTCTTATAATTAGTATATGGGCCATAATATTCTGATCCATCTTTTATTAATTTTCTTGTAAACATTACCCTAGGGAACCTCTCTTTTTTAATACATATCCAAGGATATGTTTTATCATCCCTAAGTAAAATATTGTATTTAGGCTGGTATTTTTTGATTAGAGAATTTTCCAATAATAATGCATCAGACTCAGAGGAAACAACAACATGTTTAATCTCAGCTATATTTTTTACTAGATTTTTTGTTTTTTGAGACCCTATATTTTTTTGAAAATAGGATGCCACTCTTTTTTTTAAATTTTTAGCTTTACCTATATATATTATTTTATTGGAATCATTAAAAAATTGGTAGACTCCAGGAAGATTGGGAAGAGTAGAAAATTCAGGATTTAAAATGTTTTTACTCACTTTACTAAAATAATTCTTTTAAGTTTATTGTATGGAAATTACCAATCTTTTATGGAAATTTTAATTGGACTAATAATTGCTGATGTATGTTTTATTGGAGCAGCTTATTGGGTTAATGAAAATAACGCAAAATATCTTTTATCAGGGTATAATACTATGTCAAAGGAAGAGCAGGAATCTTTTGATCTTAAAAATTATCTCATATTTTTTAAAAAGCTTTTTATTAATCTAGCGATTTACACTACCTTAATTTGCCTAACTCTTTATATTGTTTTCGATGATTTTATTGCAGCTATTGGTTATTGTATTTCAATACTTGCCCCAATACCTTATATGATATACGAAGGAAATAAATTTAAAAATAAAAAATAGTTTAAGGAAAAAGTTTTTTATTAAATACTATCATTATACCTACACCAGTACTAATTGCTGTATCAGCAATATTAAATATAGGCTCAAAAAAAGTAAAGCTTTCTCCTCCAATATATGGGATCCAGCCAGGCCAATTCCATGTAAACATTGGGAATTGAAGCATGTCAACTACATGCCCATGAAAAATTGATTCATAACCATTTCCTGGACTAAAAACAGCAACATTTAGATAGCTGTCTGTGAAAATAAATCCATAAAAAATAGAATCAATAAGATTGCCTATTGCACCTGCAAGAACTAAAGAAATACTAATTATTAAAAGCTTAGCTTCTTTTTTCTTTATACTGTCGTAAAGCCAATAAAATATAAGAGGAACAGCAAGAATCCTAAAAAGAGTTAGGGCCAATTTTCCTGACCTCTCACTTATTAAGGGGATGAAATCACTGATCTTTGCTCCCCAGGCCATTCCTTTATTTTCAACAAAAAGTATTTTAAACCAACCCCAATCAATAAGAGAAGGATCTCCATAAAGAGTTAAAGGAAAATGAAGTTTTATATAAACTTTAGATAATTGATCTATTATTAGAACAGCAAGAATTATTAAAACAGATTTATTTAGAGTCATACAAATACAAGATTATAAAGAAAATTTAATAAAAGACTATGAAATTTTATTTTTAGCTTCAATACTCAAGGTGGCATGAGGCACCAATTCTAATCTTTTTTTGTTTATTAATTTTCCAGTTTCTCTACAAACTCCATATGTTTTATTTTCAATTCTTATTAGAGCAGCATTTAAATCTCTAATAAATTTTTCTTGTCGAATAGCAAGCTGAGTATTTGCTTCCTTTGACATAGTTTGTGAGCCCTCCTCAAAAGCCTTGAATGTAGGGGAAGTATCTTCTGTTCCATTATTTCCATCATTCATATAAGCACTTTTTATTAGGGCTAAATCTTTTTGTGCTTTTTCAATTTTTTTTTCGATTAAAGATTTAAATTTTTTTAAATCTTTATCTGAATATCTTGTAATAGCCATTATTAATTATTTTTATGTATACTTAATTTAGTATTTACATTATCAAATTTAACTTCAATACCCTCATCAATTGATTCTAATAGTATTAAATCAACAGCAAGAGTTTCATTTACTATATAGTCTCTATTTTCAAAAATAGCTTTTTCAATCATATTATCCTTCTGAATTTTTAAAATAATTTTATCTGTTACCAATAAATCAATTTCTTTTCTCAGATTTTGAATTCTATTTACAAGTTCACGAGCTATTCCTTCATTTATTAACTTTGTATTTAGAGTAACGTCTAGCGCAACAGTTATATTATTTTCGGAAGCAACTAACCACCCATCAATATCTTCTGAAAACACATCAAAATCCATTGCTTCTAGAGTAACTTGATTAGAATTAATTTCAAGGAAAATTTGCTCTCCTTTTTCAATTTTAGTAATTTCCTTATTCCCAAATTTTTTGATTAGCTTGATAGCTTCAGGAAGTAAATTTCCTAATTTAGGGCCAAGGCTTTTAAAATTTGGCTTTACTTTTTTAACTAAAATACCGGAAGAATTACTTATAAAATCTATTTCTTTGACATTAACTTCTGATTTTATAAGATCAGAAACCTCTTCAAATTCTAATTTTTCATGAGAAGAATTAAAAGGGATCATTACTTTAGAAAGAGGTTGTCTAACTTTAATTTTTTCTTTTTTTCTGATTGATAAAATCAAGGAACAGATTGTTTGCGCCTTTCTTATTTTTTTTTGCAATTTTAAATCTATGAATTTGTTTTTCGAATTAGGAAAATTGGCATGGTGTACTGAATCAAAGGAATTAAAATTAGTATTTGAAATCAAATCACAATATAATCGGTCCATAAAAAATGGGGCAATTGGGGATGATATTTTAGCTAATTCAAGTAAACATGTAAATAACGTTTGATAAGCACTAATCTTATCCTTTTCATAAGATCCTTTCCAAAATCTTCTTCTAGAGAGCCTAACATACCAATTGCTGAGATATAATTGAGTGAACTTTGAAATAGATCTTGCTGCTTTGGTTGGTTCATAATTAGAATAATGATCATCAACCTCAGCAATTAAAGAATTTAACTCAGAAATTATCCATCTATCAAGCTTAGGTTTTTCTGAATTCAGAATTTCTTTTTCCCTAAAGGAAAAATTATCTATGTTAGAATAGAGTGAGAAAAATGAATAAAGATTGTATAGCGTACCAAAAAATTTACGCTTAACCTCTTCTATTCCTTCAATATCAAATTTTAGATTGTCCCAAGGATTTGCATTACTTATCATATACCATCTAGTGGAATCAGGACCATATTCATTAATAGTTTTAAATGGATCAACAGCATTACCTAGTCTTTTAGACATCTTCTGACCATTTTTATCTAGAACAAGTCCATTGGAGATTACGTTTTTATAAGAAATAGAATCAAACACCATTGAACTAATTACGTGTAGGGTATAAAACCATCCTCTAGTTTGGTCTACTCCTTCTGCAATATAATCAGCTGGAAATGCGATATTGTCATCAATCATTTCTCTATTTTCAAATGGGTAATGCCATTGAGCATATGGCATAGAACCTGAATCAAACCAAACATCAATTAAATCAGGCTCACGATACATTCTTTTTTTATTTTTAGAGACTAAAATTATTTCATCTACGATATTTTTGTGAAGATCAATTTTATCATAATTTAAATCACTCATATCATTAATTTCAAAAGAATCAAATGGATCAGTGTCCATAAAACCTAATTTTAAGGACTTGATAATTTCTCTTTTTAATTCTTCAACGGATCCAATAATTAATGTTTCTTTTGAATCTTCACTTCTCCAGATTGGCAAAGGAATGCCCCAAAATCTTGATCTAGAAAGATTCCAATCATTTGCATTTGCAAGCCAATTTCCAAATCTTCCGTCTCCTGTGGACTTAGGTTTCCAATTGATAGATTGGTTTAGTTCGGTTAATAGACTTTTCTTTTCAGTTACTTTTATAAACCATGAATCTAATGGATAATACAGTATTGGCTTATCAGTTCGCCAACAGTTAGGATAGCTGTGTACATATTTTTCTACCCTAAATGCTTTGTTTTCTTCTTTTAGTTTTATTGCTATTTCAACATCTACAGATCTTTCAGGGATTTTATCCTTAGAGTTATAGTATTCATTTTTAACATATTTTCCCCCTAAGCTACCTAGTTCTGTTCTAAATTTACCTTGTAGATCTACCAAGGGAACTAACTGTTGATTATCATCATATATTAACATTGGAGGCACTTCAGGAGTGGCGTCTTTGGCAGCCTTAGCATCGTCAGCTCCAAATGTTGGTGCCGTATGCACTATTCCTGTTCCATCATCTGTAGTAACAAAATCCCCACCAATGACTCTAAAAGCATTCTCTCCATTTTTCCAAGGAAGTGGAGCTTCGGTCCATAATTGTTCATATTTAACTCCAATCAATTCATTTCCTTTGAACGTTTGCTTTAAAAAATAGGGAATCTTGTTTTTTGAATTCAATTTAAGCAGAGATTCATTTTTAACTTCAACAAAAGGCCCTAAAAAAACTTTTGAAAGTAGATCTTTAGCTAAAATTACATGAATCTGTCTTTTTGTATATTGATTAAAAGTAGAAACAAGAATATATTCAATATTTTCTCCTACAGTAAGAGCTGTATTTGAAGGTAAAGTCCAAGGAGTAGTAGTCCATGCCAACAAATAAACATTTTTTATATGTTTTATAGAATTTGGCAAAGTATTATTGAGAGTTTTAAATTGGGCTGTTACAGACGTGTCAGTAACATCTTGATAGGTTCCAGGCTGATTTAATTCATGAGAGCTTAATCCGGTTCCTGCCTTTGGGGAATATGGTTGAACAGTATAACCTTTATATATTAATCCTTTATCAAAAAGTTGTTTTAAAAGCCACCAAACAGACTCTATATATTTAGATTTGTATGTTATATAGGGATTTTCCATATCAACCCAGTATCCCATTTTTTTTGTTAGGTCATTCCATACATCAGTGTAACGCATTACGGCCTTTTTACAAGCGTTATTATAATCTTCAATAGTAATAGATTTTCCAATATCTTCTTTAGTAATTTCAAGTTCTTTTTCAACACTTAATTCAATTGGGAGACCATGTGTATCCCACCCTGCTTTTCTATCTACTTGAAACCCTTTTAGCGTTTTATATCGACAGAAAATATCTTTTATGGCTCTTGCCATAACATGGTGAATGCCAGGCATGCCATTAGCAGAAGGTGGACCTTCATAAAAAACATATTTTGGGCATCCTTTTCTTAGGGATATGCTTTTTTCAAAAGACTGATTAGAATCCCAATCTTTTAGAATTTCTTTCGCAATTTTTGAAAGATTTAAACTTTTATATTCTTTAAAGGGCATTTAGTTAAATGAAATTTCCAATAGAAGCAAAATTAACCATTTTAGATCAAATTTTTTACAACTTGTGTGCTAAAACAATATTTAAATTTCTTCCAGGGGATGATATGCCAGAAGCAAACTCTCTGTAATGAATATCAAAAATATTATCAAAGATAAGAGTAGCTGTTAATTTATTTGAAATTTGATAAGAGGAGGAGAGTTTAAAAATTCCCCACGAAGGCATGCCATAATAATTCGGTTCTTTCCCATTATAGCCCAACAAAGGAGTTTCCTCAAGCCCATCTTCTCCGCCATAACTGTAATCTTGAGGGTTTTTATATCCCGAAAACCTGTATGATAATTGATTTTTAAAATTAGAATTAGCCCATTTTAAATAAAAAGAACCAAACAAAGGAGAAATTGAAGGTAAAGGATTAATGCTATTTACACTTCCTCCTTTTGTAAAAGTTATATTGCTTTTTAAAATCAAATTTTTCAAGATAACAGCTTCTAAATCAAATGAAAAACCATAAACATAAGCTCTCCCACCATTAATATTTGCCATGGTTTTTACTTCTTCCGAATTATATAAAATTGTTGTAGGATCTTCCGTTGTTAGATCATTCAAAATTTTAAAATAATCTCTAGTTATATGATCTGTAATATGCGTATAATAAAAGTTAAGTGAAAAAAAATCCCCCGTATTGTTAAAAAATTTTGTGAAGCTTAATTCAGAGTTATATGCATATTCTGGTTTTAATTGCTGATTTGGAACAGAGAGAATTCCTCTATTTTCTCTTATTTTTCCCATGTCATCAATGTTTGGAGATCTAAATCCACTAGAAAAGTTGCCACTTATTTGCCATTTAGTATTAGATCTGTAAACATAGCCAAGGCTACCGGTTAAAGATGAGTTTTGCGACTTTATTGTACTTAAATTAGCATCAATTAAAGCTTCTTCAAGCCAGCTAGCATTTAACCATGTATACGTATATCTCATACCAAGATTAAAATTAGATTTATCAGAAATATCTTTCCTAAATTCATAATAGGATGCCGCTGTACTATAATTACTTCCATCACTTGGATATCTTGTTGGAATTTTAAATGTTGAATTGAAGTTATTAAGATTTGAAATAGAAATGTTTTCTTTAGCTAGAGATGATCCATATGCGATTGAATTTACATTATTATAAGTATATTCAAAACCATAGGATAAAGATGAAAGACCATTGTTTTTTTTAACAAAATCAGCATTAATAGAAAAAACATCTAAATCTTCTGTTTGTGAGTTTAAAGTTAGAGACTTAAATTTCCTATTGTGCCGGGATTCATTTATCTTTTGAAAAGCAGTAACTATTGTTCCCTTATTCAACCAAGTTTTTTCTTTTAAAAAATTATAAGTAGCCGAAAAAAGTGTCCTTTTTTGTGGGCCATAATACCATTCAGCATATTTAAGATCTTCTTGCGTCGAATATTCGTTAATCTTGTCATAACGATCAATATTGGATGATTTAGAGTGTTGAATGTTAAAAATTAAATTTGAATTTTCAGAAACTTTAAAATTAAATTTTTGCAATAAATC
>MDSV01212859.1_pt1 | contig 22949 bp, 21 predicted proteins | sample 810851 | NCBI WGS metagenome assembly MDSV01 (sample SAMN05326640, study PRJNA326480) | marine metagenome | isolation source: seawater | place: Atlantic Ocean: North East | collected 2012 | reverse complement strand
TGAATATATAGTTAGAAAATTAAAACCTGATTTTTTTGTTCATGGTGATGATTGGAAAAAAGGTCCTCAAAAAAATAAAAGAAAAAAAGTAATAGAGGTTTTAAAAGAATGGGGAGGAATTTTAGTAGAACCTAAATATACTAAAGATATTTCTTCTACAAAATTACACCAACTTATAAAGGAGATTGGAACAACCCCAGACATTAGAAGAAAAAAGTTAAGAAGATTAATAAATGCAAAAGATATTGTCAGAATTATAGAGGCTCATAGTGGTTTAAGTGGTTTAATTGTTGAAAATACAAAGGTTGTAAATAATGAAGGGGTTAATATTGAATTTGACGGAATGTGGGCTAGTAGTCTAACAGATTCTACTTTAAGAGGTAAACCAGACATAGAAGCTGTTGATTTAACTTCAAGATTAACTAGCATTAATGATATTTTAGAAGTAACTACAAAACCTTTAATATTTGACGGTGATACAGGTGGTAAATCAGAACATTTAATTTTTACAATTAAAACACTTGAAAGGTTGGGTGTGTCTGCAATTATAATTGAAGACAAAATAGGATTAAAGAAAAATTCTCTGTTTGGAACAGAAGTTAAACAGAAACAAGATTCTATTGAAAATTTTTGTGAAAAAATAAAAAAAGCTAAAGAGGCACAAGTAACTCCAGATTTTATGGTTATAGCAAGAATTGAAAGTTTAATTTTAAAAGCAGGTATTAACGATGCTTTGAATAGAGCTAAGTCATATATTGATGCTGGTGTTGATGGAATTATGATACACTCTAAGGAAGAAAAACCTGATGAAATTTTTAAATTCTGTAAAAAATATAAAAAATTTAATGTTATAAAACCTTTAATAGTTGTACCCTCAAGTTACAATAAAACTAAGGAAAAAGAACTGATTAAACATGGAGTTAAGGTTGTGATTTATGCAAATCAATTACTTAGATCTTCATACCCAGCAATGGTTAAAACTGCTAAATCAATTTTAAAAAATTTAAGAAGTTATGAAAGCACAAAAAATATGATGTCAATAAATGAAATTTTAAATTTAATTCCGGGCGGAAAGTAAATAATGATTAAGCCAGAAACGTTTGTAAACTACTTACAAAAAAAAGGAATTAATTTCTTTTGTGGAGTTCCAGATTCACTTTTAAAAGAAATTTGTTTTTTTATCAATGAAAATCTAGGTTCAAAATATCACAAAATTACGGCAAATGAAGGTTCCGCAATTTCACTTGCAACTGGTTATTATTTAGCTACCAATAAGGTTCCTTTAGTATACCTTCAAAATTCTGGATTAGGCAATGCTATTAATCCTTTACTTTCATTATGTGACAAATCTGTCTACAAAATTCCTATGATTCTATTAATTGGATGGAGAGGTGAGCCTGGAAGTATTGATGAACCTCAACATATAAAACATGGTGAAATTCAAGAAACATTTCTAAAAACAATTGATGTCCCATATGAAATTATTGATAATAAATTTGTAGACTATACCTTAATCTCCAATTTAATTAACAAATCGAAAAAAGAAAGCAGACCAGTTGCATTAATTATAAAAAAAAATACCTTTTCAAATTTTAAAATTAAATCAAAAAGTACTGCCAATATTAATTTAATGCTTCGAGAAAAAGTTCTTAAAGAAATATTAAGTTCTGAAATTAAAAATGAGATTTTCGTCACAACAACTGGTAAAACTTCAAGAGAATTTTATGAATTAAGGAAAAATAACAACCAAATTTTAAATAAAGACTTTCTTACTGTAGGATCCATGGGCCACTGTTCTCAAATTGCTCTTGGAATTTCGATGTTTAATAAAAATGATGTTTATTGTATAGATGGTGACGGATCTGTAATAATGCATATGGGAGCATTAGCAATTAATGGCACATCCAAATTAAAAAATTTTAAACATATTATTTTAAACAATGGATCTCATGAATCTGTTGGTGGTCAACCAACTGTGGGAAAGGAAATAAATTTTACGAAAATTGCTAAAAATTGTGGCTACAAAAAATCTAAAAAAGTTTCAAATTTTATTGAATTAAAAAAAGGAATAAAATGGTTAAATGAAAATAAAGGGCCTTTGCTTCTTGAAATATTAATTAAAAATGGTTCAAGGAGTAATTTAGGAAGACCACAAGAAAGCCCTTATACTAATAAGATTAATTTTATGAATAATATAATAAATGAATAAAATTATCATTAATGAAATTGAGTCATCTTTAAATACTATTCTTTTAAAAGAAAACCCTAAATCAATACTTTTAATTACAGGAAATAAATCTTACAAAAAAAGTATCGCTGAAAATTATTTTAATACTATCTTATCAAGATTTTCAATAAAAATTTATAAAAAAAATAAAAAAAACTGTTGTTTCAATGAAATTAATACTTTTTTAAAAAAAGTAAAAAAAATAAAATTTGATATTATTATTGCATATGGAGGAGGTTCAGTAATTGACTTTTCAAAAATCATAGCTTTATTTAAAAATAATATTATATTATTTAATTCTTCTTTTCTAGATACAAATCACGTTTTAAACAAAACTCCAATAGTTGCAATTCCAACAACTGCTGGTTCTGGAGCTGAATCTACCCAATTTGCAGTAATTTATAAAAAAAACATAAAATTTTCAATACTTAACAAAACCATAATACCTAAATATGCCATTTTAGATGTAAAAACAACTCTTTCATTATCTAAACATCAAATAGCCAGTTCAAGTATTGATGCTCTGTGTCAGAGTATAGAGTCTTTATGGGCAAAAAATAAAAATGAAAAAAGTGAGGAATATGCTTTACAATCTTTAAAATTAATATATCCTAATATAATTGATAGTTTTAAAGGAAAAGAAAAAAATCGATCTTTAATGTTAATAGGTTCAAATCTTAGTGGTAAGGCAATTAATATCTCTAAAACTACTGCTCCTCACGCAATGAGCTATTATTTAAGTGCTTTTCATAATATCCCTCATGGTGAAGCTGTAGCAATTAATTTAGAACCTTTTATCAAATTAAATTTTAATTATATTCGAGATAAGGTAAAAACAAAATTGTTAAAAATTTTTGAGGTTAACACAAAAAATGAATTTATAAAATGCATTCAGAATATAAAATTTAAATTAGGTTTAAAATCAAATTTATCTGAAATAAAAAATTTAAATCTTGAACAATATTTATCATATATTAATCTTGAAAGGTTAAAAAATAATCCTATTGAAATAAATAAAAAAATTATACGAAATATCATAAGTAATTCATTTTATAAATGATCAAATTTTATATAGATCCAGGAACTGGTGCCTTACTTGTTAATCTTATAATTGCGATAGGTACATCAATTATATTCTATTTTAGAAGTTTGTTTTTTTGGCTTTTTAATATTTCAAATTCTAAAGTAAATAAAGTTAATCCTAAAATTAGTTTATTTAGTGAAGGGGAAAAATATTGGACTACTTTTAAACCGATAATAAATTCTTTTATCAAAAATAAAATTCATTTTAATTATTATACTATGAGTTTCAAAGATCCTGCTCTTTTAATTGAAAATGATTTTATTAAATCAAAATACATCGGTAATGGATATTTAGGGTTTTATAGGTTTTCAAAAATAAAATCTGATGCATTAATTACTACTACACCAAACATTGGAAATAAAGATTTTCCTTTAAAGAAACCTTCGCTTGTTAAAGATTTAATTCATGTTTACCATTCTATAATTGCCTTACCTCACTACAAAATAGGTGCTTTAGATAATTATGATTCAGTTATTGTTGGAGGTGATTTTCAAATCAAAAGCATTAGAGATTTAGAAAAGCTAAGAGGATTAAAAGAAAAAAATATTTACAAATTAGGAATTCCTTATTTAGATGAACTAAACATGAATAAAAAAAATCTAACATCAAATAAAAAAACTATTTTAATTGCTTCTTCATGGGGAAATAAAGGATGCTTTAAAACTTATGGAACAAGTTTTATTGATAAACTATTATCTGAAAATTTCAACGTAATTATTAGACCACATCCTCATTCGTATATTCATGAAGCTGAATTTATAAATAGAATTAAAAAAAAATTTTCTGCAAATAATAATGTTATATGGGATGAAAAAAATTCTCCTTCAAGCTCAATGAATAAATCAAATATATTAATTTCAGATAGTTCCTCAATTCGTTTTGATTTCTCATTTATTTATCAAAAGCCTGTAATCACTTTAAAAATAGAATCCCCAAAAATGATAGGATTTGAAAATCAATTTATTGAATCAAGCTGGGAGGAAGAATCTGAAAGAATATTAGGTCCAGTAATTGATAAGTCGAAAATATACAACCTAAATGAAATTATAAATGAGACTCTTTTAAGTTTTGATCCTGGTAAATTAAAGAAATTCCGAAAAGTATCTTTTTATAATTTTTCTAATTCTGGAAATTTAATTTCTAACTTCTTTTCAAAAAAATATGAGTGAAATGCTAAATTTCATTGTTGAAAAATTATCTGATGTTCTAATATATTATTACAGTTTGACTGGAAATTACGGAATATCTCTTTTTCTTTTATCATTAAGTTGTAGTATAATAATTAACATTTTAAATAATTTTTTTAAAAGATATACTTTAGGTGAAATCGAAATTCAAAAAATAATTAATCCGCAAATAAAAAAAATTAAAGAACAGGATCAAGGAGAAAAAAGACACAAAAGAATTCAAAATTTATACTACAGGTATTCATATAATCCTATCTTTTCGTTTAGACTATTAATTCCCTTTATAATTCAATTGCCTTTTCTTATTTCAGTCTACTTTATGTTATTAGATTTTAAACCTATAAAAGGAAAAATTTTGTGGTTAATTCAAGACTTAAGTTCTCCTGATAAATTAATATTTGATATAAATATTTTACCAATATTAATGTCAGTATTAATAATTTTTTTAGCTAATTTTTCTAAGGAAATAAATTCAAAACAAAAGTACCAATCATATTTTATTTCATTATTTTTTCTAATTATTTTATATAATACGCCATCTTCTTTAATATTATTTTGGATTTTTAATAGCTTAATTTTATTTATATTCAAAGTAAGATATTTCAACAAATTAAAAATAAATTGGTTTTTAAACCCCTTTTCTAAATATGTTAAAACTAAACTAATAAATGAACTTTCAATAACTTTACTACTATTACCCTACTTTATCATAAAAAAAGAGGATGAATTTTTTACAAATTCATTATTATTACCATCCATAATTTTATTTTTAATTTTAGATGCTTTTTTGATTAAAATAAACAAGTATATAAGAATTGCTTTATATGTTTTTTCAATTTCCTTTTTTTACTCTCTTATTTTTTATAATGACACAATTTATCTTTACCATTCACTTAGATTTAGATATTTTATAATTTTTATTTTATTATCATCTATATTCATAACATTAATAATTAATTATTACAAAAAAGAAAGATTTCTAAATTTATTCTTTATTGTTTTTTCATTTATCATTTTATTTAACGGTACTGATGTAATAGAAAATAATTCAAAAAACCTATTTAAAAAGCTTAAATTAAAAACTAGTCCTATAAAATTTCAATTACCTGAATCAAATGAAAATAAACCCTTAATATTAATCATAATTGATGAATTGGCACCATCTAAGGAAGTTTTTAAATTTACTAATTCAGAAAAAGATTTTGAATTTGATAATTTTTTAAAAAAACAAGATTTTATTTTAAGACCTAATTTTAAAAGTCTATCTCAACAAACTAAAGTTTCTCTTACATCAATGTTCAATTTTAATTTGAAAGAAAGTAAATGGATTCAAGATTTTGAAATAAATAATAATCAATTTAGTACTACTCCTGAGTTTAATGTTTTATTTAAAGGAAATCTCCTTATCGATTCTCTTTCAAAAAAAGGTATAAAAAGTTATTCATTTGGTAAAGTAAACTTTAATTTAGGTTCTAATTATAATAAGGATATATTTTATAATTGGGAAAATATCGGATTTAATCGATTTAATTATCTTTTTCAAGAAAACGAAATTTTTAAATCCTTTTTTAAAAAATCAATCCTTAGTTTTATAGATTCCAAATTATATACAAATCACCCTATTGATTTTGAAAGAAAACAAATTTTTGAACTTTTAAGTTCAATTTCACCCAAAAAAAATTCTTTTTACTATTTTCATTTGGATGCTCCACATCAACCATTTTCTTATTTTGATGAATTTCCATTAATTGAAGTTAATTTATATGAAATAAATGATGATTATGATTCAAGTAAAAAATATGAAAACGATTTATATAAAATGTCTTATTCTAAATATAGAAGGTTTATAATAAAAAAGGTTACATCAATTTTAAAATCAGAAAAATTTAAAGACTGTAAAATTATTATTGTTGGAGATCATGGCTTAAGAAATACTTCTGGTTTTGATCCATTTAGTACAATAGGAGCATTTTATGGTTTCAAAATTGAAGATATAATGAAATTAAATGAAGTTCAAGATATAGGGTCACTTATTAACCACAACTTTAATTAGTTTATATATTAAACCTCTTATTACATATTTCAAGAACTTTTGAATCATGAGATATTAATATAATGGTAGTATTGACACTTAACTCTTTTACTGTTTTTAAAATGGCTAATTCAGTCTTTTTGTCTAGTGCATTTGTAGCTTCATCTAAAACTATAATCTTAGGCTTAGAATATAATGCTCTTGCTAAACCTATTCTTTGTTTTTGTCCACCTGAAATTTTTGAACCATCTTCACCCAAAATTGTATTTATTCCATATGGCAATGATTTTACAAAATTTTTCAACTTAACTAACTCAATACATTTTTTTATCCAGTTTAAATCAACATTTTTTTTAAAACTACCAAAAATTATATTATTCAAAAGTGAGTCATCCAATATTAAACTACTTTGAGGAACATATCCAACCATTTCATTAAATAAAGTTTTATCATCAACCTCTTGACTATCGAATAAAATTTTTCCTTCAAATGGTTTTAACAATCCCAAAAGTACATTCACTAATGTTGTCTTTCCTGAACCTGAAACACCACTAATTCCAAATATGTCATTTTTCATAATTGTCAAATTAATTTTATTTAAAATTAAATTTTCACTATCATTATATTTAAAAGAAATATTTTTTAATTGGATTTTATTTTTAAAATCACTTATTGAATTTTGTTTTTCTAATTTTTTAAAAACATTATGACCAACCACTTCCTCGTATACTTTGTCGATTACAACATCACTGTAAAGAATGAAATTATAACTTGTAATAATTCTATTTATAGAAGGTAAAATTCTTGATAAGGCTATTACATAAAATGTTAATATTAAAATTACATTTTCAAAATTAACTTCTTGAATTTTTATATTTAAAAACACTATTAATCCTAGCAAAAAAATACTTGCCAACTCTAATATTTGCCTAGGCATATTACTAAAAGCATACTGACGGGTAGTATAAATATTTCTTGATTTTATACTGGTTTTAAAAGAATTGATAAAATAATCTTCAATTTTTTTGAGCTTAATATATATTATACTTCCAAATCCCTCTTTCAAGTTCTTGTACATTAGGTCCTGAAATTTTTGTCTTTGATTTCCCCAATTAATCAACTTGTTTTTTGTAAATTTTCTCATCAATAAAAAAAAGATAGAACTAAAAGTCAATATCATAATTGTAGATAATGGATTATAAATTAACAATACCACAAATATTCCAACGGAAACAAATAATTCAACTAAAAATGTTAGAACATATTTGATTAACTCACTAAACTGATGAACTTCATTAATTATAGTGCTTATAAAACTAGATGTATTTTTATTTGAATGGTATTCATATGGTCTTTCAATTATTGATCTAAATATCTTGACTGATAAATAAGTATCAATTTTGCTAGCCAAAACAGCATGAAAAATACTGGTTAAAATATTCACAGCTGATTTTATAAAATAAATTATAAAAACTAATCCAATAAAAAAAAGAAGTAACTCAAACTTGTCAAAATTCAAAATATCAGGATAGAAATTCACAAAAAAAGGAAGTTCATTAATACCTTTTGATGATTGAATTACGTTTATTATTGGTATAAATATCCCTAAACTAAGTAATTCAAATAAAAGTGAAACTATAGATAATAATAAAATTAGTATTAACTCATTTCTATATGGCTTTATAAGCCACAAAAACTTTGATGTTTTTAAATTAATTTTACTCAAATAAAAAGTTTTTAGAATAAATAGGATTATTCATGCAAAATTTGACAAATTCAGTATCCTGCTTTTTAACTATAAGTTTTTTAGTGTTGAAGCCAAATAAAGATGATGTGTAGTTTAGTTCAAAAACTAACCTATTTCCTTTAATTAAATTTTTCCCCTTATGCCAACATAAAGTATCAGCTGCAAATGTAGTTCCTTTAAGACCCTTAATAACTTTAAAATCATTCTTTGGATAATATTTTTTTATTTCATCATCAGATATTCTTACATACCCCTTTGAGAGAAGTTTTTTTGGCTTTGAACCAATTTTATGAGTCCCTTGTATATAAAAGTGAGGCCCATTTTTCTCATCTACATCAGTCAAATAAATAAAAATTTTAAGCCATTTAACGCGTCCATTACAGTCATAGTGATATAATTGAGCAGCTTCTGAAGAAGCTTCTTTTTTATAAGGAGTTGACCACCACATAGCAGGCATGTCAAAAATTGGTTCACTATCAAAATAGTCTCTAGCAATTTTTATATAAGATTTATCCATGACAAGTTTTTGAACTATATTCTCATTTATTAAATCATTTTTGTCAAAATTATATCTAACAGCTGTAAAATTATTTTTATTAAATTTTCTTTTTGTGAAGCCATCATCACATTTTAGAGTATAACCCAATTTTCTAAGTTTGTTAAGACTGTTGATTTCAATCTTTTGATTTAAAATATGATAACCATTTTTCTTTAAATTATAATTTGTACTATTCTTTTTTTCAATTACATCCTCATTATATTCTTTAATTCTTTTATAACTTATATAACGATGTAATCTACTCATAAATAGGCCATTATCCTTTGAATATAAATTAACCAAAACCTGATTTGTATTAGTTAAAGATTTTCCTGTTAATCTAAAATAGAAATAACTAAAAAGAGCATAAAAAACATTTATAAAGTAATTCTTTTTCATAATAATATTAATTCAAAATTTTTAAACTTTCACTACTAGCATTAAATCTATTGATTCCTATTATATTAATACCTTTAATTAATTTGTTATTTATTTTATAATCATCATTTTTATTTATGTAATGCATAAAATAATACTTTCCAACATCATTTATATTTTTAACTTTTAAGTCGCAACCATTTAATACTAAATTTTTATAATCATCTTTTGATTTTGCTTCATAAGTAAAATCAAAAGATGAAGTAGGGTTCTCAGAACAACATATAGGCACAATATTAAAATAAGCAAGTTCACTTATAACAGTACCATGATGAGAAATTCCAAACTTGATGCCTGAATTAAATAAAATATTATTAGATATATTAGGATTCAACCAAATTAGATCATTGTAATTAGATTTAATTTTTTTAACAGCTATATCACTTTCAACTGTTAATTTATGAGGATGAGGTTTTATTCCTATTTTAAGTCTATACTTTCTTATTAAATTAAGCGTATAAATAGTCCACTCATAAAAATCATTAAAAATTACTTCACCATACATTTTATGACTATCATAAAAATCATGTAAGAATAAAACTCCATCTAATTCTAAATTTTGTTTGATTTTAAATTTTGTTTTATAAGGATTAACACTTAAAGATGATATAAGGCCATTATCATCAATACCTTTAAAACGTTTTGAAAATCTTTTTAACCCTATTTGAATCTCATCATCTCCGAAATTAGAATCAAAATCTTTTTTGTAATATTTAAAATTTGCCATCATATATTGATGATCTTTAGAAACTAACTTAAACATTTGTTCATAGTTTCCTGAACTATATACAGGGATATTTTTTTGAGAAAAAACTCTAGCCGGAATTCCATGGTAAGTGTAAACAGCTTGAGAAATAAAACACATACTAATATTATTTTTTAAAGAAAAATAATAATCGGTATAGTTTAAAGCTTTATATATCTCTAATAAAAGACTAACATCATTGGTTCTAATTGATGGGATTTTTTTGTTAAATCTAACACATGAATCATAAATAAGATCTCCACATTTAATATTCCTATAATAAATATTAATTATATCAATCTTTTTATTTAAGTTTTTAAATATTTTAAATGCCTTAATAAAATTAAAAATATTAGGGAATAATTTAAATTCAGGAGGTTCAATAAAATTAGTAACTCCTATTGATTTATATAACTTCTTCCATTTTCTTTTTCTTAATAAATAGATCAAAATCTTTATTAAGTATGGAAAAACAAGCAAAATATCTATGGGTTTATATATTAATGGTATAGTTAAAAGACCATATATTTTATCAAATTTCTTCTTTTCATTTCTAATTACAATTGAATATAAAATTAAAAAAAAGTGATCTTCAACACATTGGATCAAAAATGAATCATTTGAAACAAAAGGATTCGTGAAATGATTTTTTTTAATAAAATTTTTTTCATTTTCATCAAGAAAACAATACCTTCTTATTATTTGATATCTAGAAAAAAATTTATTCATTATTGATTCTTTCAATTTTATAATTTAATCTAATTAAACTTTAGTTTTCTTTATTAAGATACTATATATTGTAACTTCCATATTTAGCCCATCATTCCACAAAACTCTTTCACCATTTAAATATTTTGTATAAGATCTTAATAAATCTGGCTTAGGTTTAATATCAAAAGGCAATTTATGTTTATAAAAGTTGAAATTTTCAACTTTTGAATTCTGTTCAAGAAAATTAGATATTGACTTTATTGAAAATTTATTCCATCCTGGAATTTGTTCTTTAGAAATTGGGTCTAAATATTTGATTATTACATCTACCTCCTTTTCATTAACTAATATAGAGTTACATATTATTCCTCCGGGTTTAGCTATTCTTATCATTTCCGAAAAACTTGGAACAAAATCATCAAAAATTTGAGTAACACCAAAAGAAGTTACATAATCATAAAAATTTTCTTTTTCGGACAATGAGTTTGCATCATCTTGTTTAAAATTAATTTTATTTTTTTTAAAAAATTCCAAATTACTTTTTAAGATTTTCTGATTATAATCAGAATTCTTTAAAAAAATATTCTTATTAATTGATCTTATGTAACTGCAGAAAGAACCGTTTGCCCCACCAATATCTATAAGTTTTTTATTGTCTATATTTTTATCTTCAAGAAGTTTCATTAAAATGACTGCTTGTTTAAACAGTTCTTTGGTTGTAACCTTTGAATTATTTTTCTTATATATTTCATAATCAACTTTATTTCTAATCATATCTTTTATTTTAATAAATAGATCTTCTAAGTATCCATTCTCCTTTATTTTTTTTCCACAAATGGGGGGATCTAAATTTATCAATTATTTTAAAAAAAGTATCTTCATCAATATTTATATAGTCAATAAAGTTTTTAAAATATCTATTTGGAAATTCTCCGTCAAATTTTTTAACTAATTCTATTCCTTCATCTCTAGTAATCTTTCCATTTCTAATCTCTTGTGCTGCATCATAAGATGCTCTTCCAATACCATACTTAATATAAGTAGTATAAAAATGAAATGGAACTATTTTATCGTCTATTTCAGTATATCTTGAATAAGTTCCTATAGATCTTTCATAAGAAGGTCTAAAACCAGTATTATCAACAGAATAATAATAACACTCTTGTGGATCCCACTTTTCGAAATATCCTAAATAAGAAACCTTTATTTTTTTATTTATTATTTCAGTTGTTTTTGGAGGAATATAAATATTAAAATCCGAAAAGTTAAACTTTGTATTATTAATAATTTCTTTCAATGAAATACCAGCAAATTTAATCTTTAAGGGATCATCTATGCTAAAATAATCTAAATCCATAAATGGGTTTGAATTATTATCTAAAGGATTCCCATATTCTGCCTGATTTTCACCATACATTATTAATTTTATTCCAAATTTTGAAGCTATTTTCGGGCCTATTATTTTTTGTCCATGTACAAATGGTTGAAATGGGTGGCAAATTTTTGTAAATGCAATTTTTGTGAGATAACTATGTAAATTACCATTTGGTGTATATAATAAACCATCTATCCCTCCTATTCTTGCTAAATTGTTTAAATTATTCCACCCAGCTCTGGTGAACATATTTGGAGCCCAAGTAATTGTTAATGGATTCATTTTATATTTATATTTCAATAAATGTGCTGCAAAAGAACTATCTTTTCCTCCACTACTTGGAACTAAAACATCAAATTCTCCATTTTTACTTCTATATGGCTCTAATAATTCAAAAAGTTTATTTTCTCTTTTTTTCCAATCAATTTCTTTTGACTTTTTACTAGCATATTTACAGGCTGAACATATTCCATCATCGTCAAATTTGATAGTTTCTTTCTTCTTATTATCATTTTTCATTTCAACAGTTGAATTTGGTCTTTGATTAGAAATAACACATAACTTACAAAACTTTACCTCTGAAGGAAGACCAAAAAGAGCTTTATATTTAACCATTTTTTTAAAAAATATAATTATTACAATCTATTCTTGATATTTCATATCTTTTAAAAGATTGATTTTTTTTGTTATCAAAAATAAATCCAAAATCAACATCTTGATCATTTAAAATTTTAATAGTATCACTATTATAAGTAAATTTATAACCAAAAGGATAACTGATTGTTTTAAAACCATCATATATAAAATTTGATAAATCTGAAAATGAATCTTCAATCTCTTTTAATTGAGTTTTGAAATCAAGAGTACTCAAAATTTTATGTTCTTTTGTATGAGAGCCAAAAATCTGACCATTTGTAGACATTTCTGACATTTGATTCTCATTTATATAAAGTTTTGATGAAAATTCATGACTTAAATTAAATATTTTGAGTAACTCATCAGAAAGTTTATTAGAAACTTCAAAATCTAATTCATAATTAAACAATTTTTTTATCCTTAACTCATATTCCTCATGACTTGAATAAATATATGCTTCTTTATTTACTTTTGTTCCAAAATTTAAATCCCACTTATTAACTAGACTCATAGCCTTTTTGTATATAATTTTTGGATTATTTTTTGACAATATATAATGGACTTTGTGAACATTTAAAATTTTATTTTTTTTTAATATTGAAGTAGGTACAAAAAAAACACCTTTAATACTGCGTTCTTTTAAAATTGGATAAGCATATTGATAATGGTCTGATAATCCATCATCGAAGGTTAACAAAACTTTATTTGAATATATTTTATTTTTAAAATTATAAACAAACTCGTTAATTGAAACAAAGCCAAAATTTCTTTCAAAAAAATCTAACTGACGATTAAACTGATCTATTGAAAGATATCTTAGATTCGAATTCTTATAATCATTAGGCTTAATATAATGGTACATAATTACATTCATAAATTATATAAATTTTTGCTGAATTATTGGAAAATCATTCTCTAAAATTTTTTTCTTTTTAATATATTCTTCAAGATTTTTTTCAAAATTTTTGTATAAAGTTTTAACCTTTTTAACGTCAGCATCTTTAATCTTAAATACTTTACAATCATAATTATTAATTATTATTATTTTTTCTGAGATTAAATCAAAATGAGTAATTAATTTTATAATATCATGTGACATTCTTTTTATTAAGCGATTTCCAATTGTATGAGGATTATCAAAAGGGAAAAAATCAGCTCTACATTGATGTATAATTTCTCCTGTATCAATTCCTTCATCCATATATATAAATGAATATCCCATAAATTGAAACTCTTTATTTACTAAAGAATGAAAATTTGTCCCAGCTCCTTTATAATATGGAGATATTCCAAGGTGTACATTAATAATTCTTTTTTTATATAGTTTTAATAGATTTGAGCGTATTATACTACATCCATAAGTAATTATTAAATCTGGTTTTAAAGAAGTAATATTTTTAACTATTTTTTTATCATTTATTTCACCCTTTTTTATATTTAAAATTTTAGGCTTTTTATTTAAAAGGTCTAGTGAATCAGAAAAAAAATCCAACTCAGAGTTATACCTCATATTGAAGTGATCTAATAATAAATTATCTTTTTCTTGATTTAATTTATATTTATACTTAGACTCTATTTTTCCTTCTAATATTATTTTGATAACATTTTTTTGAAATGCATTTAAAATCGTCTTTGCAAAATAAAAATGTCTTAATGAACAAGATGTAATAATTAAAATTTTTTTATTCATTTAAAAAGGTTTTATAAAATTCAACACCTCCATCTGAACTTCTTTCTGGATGAAATTGACAACCATGAATATTTTCTTTTGAAACGCTTGAAACTATAATTTTTTTATTAAAACTTATAGTAGATTCAATGTCAGACTTTTCCTTTGGAATGCAGTGAAATGAATGAATGAAATAATACCAATATTTAGAACATTTTTTTAAAGGACTTCTATTATTTATATTTAATTTATAATATCCAATATTTGGTAATATAATTTTTGAATTTTTGGAAATTTTTTTAACCGAACCAGGTATCAAAGATAAACCTTTGAAATGTCCGAACTCTTCACTGCTATCCATTAAAAGTTGCATTCCTAGACAAATACCTAATAAAGAATTTCCCGTTTTAACATAATCATAAATAACTTCATTTAAATTAGAATCGATAATTTTATTCATTGCATTACCAAAGGCTCCAACTCCAGGAAGAATTAACTTATCACTATTTAAAATAATTTTTGGGTCATTAGTCAATTTAACCTTAACATTTTTAAATATCGCTAACATATTCATTATGCTTGTTATATTTCCTACCTTATAATCCAAAATTGAAATTTTCATAATTATCTTCTTAATTCAATATTATTTTTATTTAAAAAAGACTTTAATTCTTTAACCGAAATTATTCCATAATGAAATGCACTACCAATTGCAACTCCACTACAATCCGAATTATTTATAATATCTAAAACGTGTTTTGGACTTCCAGCTCCACCGGAAATTATATATGGAACCTTCCTAATTTTATCAAATTCAGTTATTAAATCCATATCAAATCCTTTTCCCAATCCATCATTATCAATTGACGTTAAGATAATCTCTCCTACTCCATTATCTATTAATTTTTCTGCCCAATCAAATGGATTGACTTTAATTCTATGTTTAGCGTTATCTACAAAAATTTCCCAATTATATCTATGTCTCCTCGTAACTATCGATCCCATGATTGCTTGTGAACCAAATTTCTTAACAGCATCTTTCAAAAAATTTATATCTCTTACAAAAGCACTATTAACAGCTACTTTATCAGCTCCTGAATTCAATGCTAAATCAATATCATTTATAGTTTTTATACCTCCACCAATAGTTATTGGAATAAAAAATTCTTTACATACTTCCTTTAAAAAAGCATAGTTTGAGTTTCGATCATATAAAGATGCAACAGAATCTAAAAGTATAATTTCATCTATCATCTCTGCATAATATCTTTTTAGATAAAGTCTTGGATCTCCTAGTTTTCTTAATCCTTCTAATAATTTACCTTTAACTAATTGACCATTATTAAGATCAATCCTAGATATTATCCTTACTTTTCTTTTCAAAATATTTTTTATTGTTTTTTTAAAAAATTCTTAATTAATTTCCAATCTATTTTATCATCAATATCTATACTTCTGCTATAGGGCATAATGATTTTTTTAATTTTAGAAAATTTATTAATAGATTTATTAATTATTGATTTAACATTTATCATAAAAAAAGAACCATTTAAACAGTACACTTTTGGAAGATCTTGTCTCCTGATGAATTCAAATTCTTTTAATTTAGTTAAAAAACCTTTTTGAGACTCTTCATAAAGTAAATGATATGGATTTTCCCTTGATTCTCTAACACTAACAACCATATCTATATTTTTATTAAAAGTTCGTTTTAAATTATTAAAATCCTTTATTTGTCGGATAGGGGAAGTAGGTTGTAAAAGTACGATAGCCTCAAAAAAAATTTTCTTTCTTTTAAAAAAATCTATAGCATGCTTAATTACTAATTCCATTGGAGTATCATCTAAAGCAAGATTCTTTGGTCTTTTAATTATATTTATTTTACTGTATTTATTAGCTAATTCAATTACAGTTTTATCATCTGTTGAAACGCATGAAATATCATTAGAGGTTTGAATATCTTTTACGTAGTCTAATGTATAAGAGATTAAAGGTTTTCCAAACAACTTTCTAATGTTTTTGTTTTTTATTTGCTTAGATCCTTTTCTGGCTGGAATTAAAAAAAGATTTTTTTTATTTTCCATAGACTAATATATAGTAGTTTTTATAAAACTTGTTTTTACTTCTTCTATTAATTTTAATAATTCAATTTTATTCATTTTTGGTGAATTCTTACTTGAAATAGGTTTTTTAAGTCTAGTATTTAAATCTTTATTTACATTTCTATTTATGAAAATATAATCTTTGTCGACTAATGTGAAAGGCAATTCATTTTCGGCTATTAAATCTTCATTAAGTTCTTCACCTGGTCTTAATCCGACAAATTCAATATTCTCAGAAATCAAATTTGCTAATTCAAATAAAACTACATTTTTCATTTTTTTAGATAATATAAACCCTCCATTTTTTTTCTTTGCTTCAGAAATACATTTTTCAATTATTATTGAAGACTCTTTCCCTGTTATCATAAGACGATTCATAGATTTATCTGTTACAGGAATTGAATTCCCTTTTTTCTTACAGTTTAACCAAAATGGAATTACCGAACCATTACTGCCTATAACATTTCCAAATCTTGTACAACAAAAAATATTGTTTTCGTTATTTGCTTCTAAAAACATTTTTTCCATTATATGTTTTGAATATCCATACATATTTTTTGGATCGCAAGCTTTATCGGTACTAATACCAATTGTAATTGGTATATCTAGTTTTAATGATGTATCAATTACATTTTTGGATCCAATTATATTAGTTTTTACCATTTCTAATGGTTGCTTTTCAGCAGAATCAACATGTTTAATAGCAGCAGTATGAATAATAATTCCAGGATTTATTTTACGAACTATATTCTCGAAATTTATTTTATCTTCAATTGCTCCTAAAACAATATTAACTTCTGGAAACAATCTTTTTAGTGCAACTTGGGCCTTTTCATTTCTTGAATAACTAAAAATTTTATATTTCCCTCTATTATTTTCTATAAAATTACTTCCTACGGTTCCACTTCCACCTGTTATAATGATTTTTTCCATTCTAATATGTTATTTTCTTTTGAATAATCTTTGAAGAAAGATCTATTTTTTTAATCAATTCAATAATTTTTATTGAAGAATTACCATCTCCATAAGGGTTTTTATACTTAATGTTTTTTCTTCTAATTTTAATACAGCTTTTAATAGCATTAATTATCTCATCTTCTTCATAACCAACATCAATTACATTTTTAGGTCTTAATCTTCCATTTTGTCTTGTTCCAATATTAACTGTTGGTATATTAAAAGTTGCTGTTTCATGAATTCCACTACTTGAATTACCAATTAAACCAGTAGATCGCTTCATTAAATTTATATATTCATTAATGGTTAGACTTTCAACAAATTTTATCTTAGAGTTTTTTAATTCTCTTATAATTTTAGAAAAACCTGCATCATTGTTAGGTAAAATAATAATAGCATTAATATTACTTTTTTTTATTGCTGATAAAGTTGTTCGAATCTGAAATTCCGCTTCATTGAACTCAGATGTGACTGGGTGCTGCAATAAAATAAAATAATTGTTTTCAGTAAGTTGAAAGTTATTTAATATGGCATTGTCATCAGGAGTATTTAAAATTGCATCTATGGAAGGGCATCCTACATCAAAAATTTTTTCAGGCATCTCTCCTAATTTTATTAATCTTTGAACAGCATCATTATTTGAGGCAAAATGGTAATGAGAAAATTTCGACATTGCATGTCTTATAGATTCATCAATTGTACCTGTAACCTCACCCCCCTGAATATGAGCGACTGGTATATTCATATGAGCCCCTGCAATTGTAACTGCTAAATTTGCACCAATATCAAATCCAGCTAAAATCAAATCTGGTTTAGACTCATCAAGACAGTATGTAACTTTCTCTGCTACTTTTGAAAATGCCCTAACCATTACAGCTCCCGAATCAGAATTCTCATTAAACATTTCAATTTCATAATCAATTCTAAAACCATCTTTTAAAATCTCTGTTTTAGTATAACCCATTTCTCTTTTTAAATGAGCTCCAGTAACAACAAGAATATAATCCAGTTTATCATCCTTAACAATTAAATCCATAATTGGCTTAAATCTTGAATAGTCAGCTCTTCTTTCAGTTATTATAAAAATTTTAATCATTTAAAATCTGTTTTTTTTAAAAATTCATCTTCCCTTATTTTTTTTAGCGCTATTTTACCATATAAGGATTTCAAAAATTCTGCTTTAATTTCACCTGTTCCTGGTCTTTTTACCCAAAGATTTTTTTCTGAAAGAATTTCACCTTTATTGATTTGTTTTGTCGAAACAACAGATGCAAAAGCAAACTTTGCAGTTTCAATTTCTTCTATAACAGGCTTCTTTTGTCCTCCTCTTTGTTGATACAAAATTTCAATTCCCTTTAATAAATCTATACATTCTTTCTCATTCATTGAACAAACTATGTCAGGACCATTTCTTCTCTTAGTATCCGTATAATGTCTTTCTATTATAGATGCTCCAAGTGCTATAGCACCAAATGAAGAATGATTCGAAAGAGTATGATCAGAAAGACCTATAACATCTCCTGAAAAAATATTCAAAAGGTCAGAAAGTGCCCCTAATCTGACAAGATTATTTGGAGTAGGATACAAATTTGTAGTATGCATTATTGCATAAGGAATAGAAAAACTTCTAATAATTTTTATAGCTTTTTTAACACTATCAATAGTATTCATACCTGTACTTAATATAATTGGTTTTCCAAAAGAAGAAATATGTTCAATTAATGGATAATTATTACATTCTCCTGAACCAATTTTATATGCAGGAACATCCCATTTATGCAATCGATCTGCAGCAGCTCTGCTAAATGGTGTACTAATAAAAATCATTTCCTTTTTTTCAACATATTTCATCAATTTATACTCATCTGATTCTGTAAGGGAACAATTCTTAATTATATCAAAAATATTTTCTTTTGTATGAACAGGAACTATTTTTTTAGCTTCTTTAGACATCTCTTCACTTGCAATATGAGTCTGGTGCTTAATAATTTTAACCCCTGCTCTGTGGGCAGAATCTACCATTTGCTTTGCAATTTTTAAAGATCCATTATGATTAATTCCTATTTCAGCAAAAACTACAGGCTTATGATCATATCCAATAAAAATGTCTCTAATTTTAAATTCCTTCATAAATATTTATTTAAATCCTTTCTATTGGAAATGATTTAGAGTTTTTAATTATTCTTCTACCATCAAAAATTGTAGGTGAATTTTTTGTAATAGTTTTAATTATTTCCCAATCAATTTCTTTAAACTCATCCCATTCAGTAATTATAGCAATAGCAGATGTATCTTTCATAGATGATAAATAGTTATTGTGAACAACAACATTATTAAATAAATTATCAATAATTGATTCTGAAAATCCCCTAGACTCCCATAGTGTCTTTAAATCTAAATAAACTTTATTTTTGTCAACCATTGGATCATAAATATTAATTTCTGCTCCTTGATTTAATAGTTTATCGGCAACATAAATAGCCGAAGATTCTCTAGAGTCATTAGTGTCTTTTTTAAATGACCAACCTAATAAGGAAATTTTTTTTTCAATTAAATTATTATTAAGTTTTTTAATAATTTTTTCCGCAAATCTATTTCTTTGATAATTGTTTATTTTTATCACTTGGTGCCAATATTCAGCTACCTCATTTAATCCATAATTTCTACATAAATAAACTAAATTTAAAATATCTTTTTGAAAACAACTACCACCAAATCCTACAGAAGCTTTTAAAAACTTTGGTCCTATTCTGTGATCCATCCCTATTGCCATTGATACTTCATCAATATCTGCATCTGTCTTTTCACATAAGGCAGATAATGCATTAATAGAAGATATCCTTTGAGCTAACATAGCATTAGAAGCTAATTTTGAAAGTTCTGAAGACCAAACATTAGTTATTAAAATTTTCTCTTTAGGTATCCATTTTTTATAAATATTAACCAAAGCCTTTATGGCATTTTTCCCTGAGTTTGTCGAGTCTCCTCCAATTAGAACTCTATCAGACTTGAAAAGATCACTTATTGCAGTTCCTTCAGCTAAAAACTCAGGATTAGATAGAACTTCAAAATTAATATTATTATGATTTTCATTTAATATCTGTTTTATTTTTTCAGCAGTTCTAACTGGAAGTGTGGACTTTTCAACTATAATTTTATTAGTTTTGGCAACCCTTGCAATTCTTCTTGCACAAGACTTAATATGAGTTAAATCAGCTGCATATCCTGCACCTTCACCTTCAGTTTTTGTAGGAGTATTTACTGCCATAAATATCATTTCTGCTTCATCAATTGAATTGTCAATTTCAGTAGAAAAAAACAAATTTTTTCCTCTAACTTTTTCTAATACCTCTTTAAGACCAGGTTCATGAACAGGTATATAGTCAAGATTTCCATTCCAAGATTCAATTTTATCAGGATTTGAATCCACTACTGTAACTTTTATATTAGGGCATTTTAAAGCTATCACAGCCATTGTTGGCCCTCCTACATAACCTGCCCCAATACAACATATTTTTTTAATTTTCATTTTTCATTTTTATTTAATAACCAAGATGAGGACTGTATTTTATTACCTAATTTATCTATAAGTTTAATGCCTAATTTCTTGCAGAGATCAAACTCAGGAATGGATTTGTTATTTTGATCTCCTCCATTGGCAAATGATAAATAAAATTTTTTAGATAATTTATCATGGATTTTTTCTAGTGTTTTAGTGACACTTCTATCAGTATCTAATGATAAAAAAACTTTATCAACTAATTTTAATTCTTTAACAATTAACATTCTTTCATCTTCGTTCATAAATTCTTTTGAGTTTTTTAGTTTTCTTTGAAAATCATTATTTACAATAACTATAAGTTTATCAGCTTTTTCTTTAGCTAACTTGAAATACTCGATATGTCCCTTATGAATAGGATTAAAATATCCAGAAACTATTACTGCTCTTTTCATAATTTATATTCTATTGAAATCATCTTCAATTCTTACAATATCATCCTCCCCAAAATAAGTTCCAGTTTGAACTTCAATAAATACAACTTTTTCATTAGTTTTATTTTGAACCCTATGTTTTACTCCTTGAGGGATTAAAATAGTTTCGCCTTTCGTATAATTTTTTATTAATCCTTCTAAATTAATTGAAGCTGTTCCCTTTACAATTGTCCATGATTCTGATCTTTTTTTATGATATTGGTAAGACATCCTTTTTCCAGGATTAACCTCAATTCTTTTTAATTTGTATGTAGGTTCATCATGTAAGACATAAAAACATCCCCAGGGTCTCTTTACCTTTTCAATTGAGATCATTGGTTTTTTTCATTAAATAATATTATATGGGCTTGATTACCTAAAAACTTATTAGCCAAATAAAAACTTACTTTTCTTTTAATCAAATTTTCTATCTTATATTCTAATTGGGCTATATATTCCATGTTTAATTCTTTTCCAATTAAAAAAACTTCAATTTTTCCAGAATCAATCCCTTTAGCATAATCTCCTACTAAAATTATTTCTTTAACATCGCCCATTCTTTCAAGAACTTTTTCAACTATATCCTCTAGTCCTAAATGTTTCATTACAACTTTTTTTAAAACTTCATAAAGAGGATGCTTTATATTGGCTTTATATTCAATCTTATTGTCTAACTTAATTTTTTTTAAATATCCAGCTGTTTGAAGGTGATTCAATTCCTTTCTAATTGCATTTGTAGATTCCCCCATTTCAGAAGCTAATCCATTAAGATAACCTCGGTTAGCTTCTGAAATAAAAAACTTTAATAAAAGTCTTAATCGGGTTTTAGAAGTAATTAATTCACCTAACATTTATAATTAAATTATTATCAAGTACCAAAAGTACTTAAAAAAAATTAAATAAAAAATTAAATCAAGTAAAAAAAGTACCTAATTAGAAATACAATTTTGATCATATGCTTGTCTTGCCGGTTCATATCCGCTATCTAAAGCAGTCTGAAGAAATGGGCAAGCGCCTAAATTATCTCCCATTGCAATAAAAATGATTGCTTTTATATATTCTGATTTACCAGTTAAAGGATTCATTTCATTTAGAACTACATCAATATTTTTTTCTGCATTAATCAAATCCCCAACTAAATAATAAGAAGCTGCTGCATTTTCTCGATATGAAAACTCTAAAGGATTTAAATTAATGGCTTTTTGATAAAATTGAGCTGCAAGCTTATAATTTTTAGCATTGTAATATTCTAATGCTTTATTTGATAAATTTAGAGCTTCTACAAAATTTTGATTTCCAACTGCAATTGTCTTATATAAATTATCGAATTCATTATCATCAAAAAATTTCATTTTTGCAATCCTAGCTCTTTCTGTTAATTGTTTGTTCCCTGGTGGTGTAAAATTTGATGCAGCTACTAGATAATTTTTCCAATTAATCTTATTATTCTTATAAGTTAATAATTCAAAAGCTTCATTAATAAGTGATATATCTCTTTTTTGAATCAAAATATTTACATAATTAGTTGA
>MDSV01214495.1_pt1 | contig 22950 bp, 18 predicted proteins | sample 810851 | NCBI WGS metagenome assembly MDSV01 (sample SAMN05326640, study PRJNA326480) | marine metagenome | isolation source: seawater | place: Atlantic Ocean: North East | collected 2012 | reverse complement strand
ACTGACCGCTTGCGGTTCACTGCTTTGGTCATAGTCAAAGCTCGCGAATTTTAAATACGCGCCCCAGACCTTTTCGACTAATTGATCGAGGTCACAATCTGCATCGACCCGTACATTGGCAACCGCTCCGTACGCGGAGCCTGAACGCGAGACTTGCCAGCGAGGCACAAATACCGTTGCTGCAGCAAAGGTACTGCCCTCTGGCACAGTATCATTAAAACTAAATGCAGTAAAAAAGTGCGGGCCAGTAAAGGGGGCACTTAAGTCACCCACTGTAATCGTGTTAGCTAAAATCTCATCGGCATATGCTTTGACTTGGGAAAAGCGCTCTGGTCCGCTAAAAGTAGCCGAGCAGACTGCTTCTGCCCCAGCGAGCGCTTCTTCATCAGCGGGGCGCTCAATATAAAAATGTAGCTCCTCTGGATCATGGATTGATTGCAGAACAGCAAGCGGTGCGATGTGCTTTACTGCAAGCGATATACTAGCTAGCTGGAAGTGTCCTTTTACCAGTGCCGTATCGCGGCATCCACTCAAGAAAGCGCGTAGGCTTTCCTTGTCTCGTTCGGGTAGCATGCTGGACGGAATAATTTGCATAACTATACGCAAAGGACACTGACAAAAAGCGCAACCTGAATTGAGTAACATTTAGCTTTGCCCCACAGCCAAAGACATGAGTAAGTCCTAATAATGACAGAATTTTCCGATTCTTCTATCCCAAACTTCGCTCCAATTGATTTCCAAGCAGATCTCAATGAAGAGCAGTATGCAGCAGTCACTGCAGAACCAGGTCCGTCACTCGTTCTCGCAGGAGCTGGATCTGGTAAGACTCGTACGCTCACCTACCGAGTCGCGTACTTGCTCCACCAAGGAGTACAGCCCTACGAAATATTGTTACTAACTTTTACCAATAAAGCTGCGCGTGAAATGCTTGACCGTGTTGAGGACTTAACTGCAATTTCCCGGCGGCAATTATGGGGTGGTACTTTCCACAGTATCGCCCAGCGCATATTGCGGGTACATGGTGAAACAATTGGGCTTCAGCGTAATTACACGATTCTAGATGAGAGTGAGGCAGAAAGCCTGCTCAAAAATGCGATCCAATCAGTTGATTCAAGGTTTATTAAGTCTAAAAATAATCCAAAACCAAAAGTACTGGCCAATTTAATCAGCTATGCGCGTAATACTTGTACTAGCGTCAGTGAAGAAGCGAAGTTACGCTATCCATTCATTGATAACTTGGCAGACAAAGTAGCCGACTTTGATAAAAAATATCGCGCCCTTAAATTGGAGCAACAAGTCGTCGATTATGATGATTTACTCGAACTACTACTTCAATTACTACGCGAGAATCCTGACATCGCTACACTCTATCAGGACCGCTTCAAACATATTTTAGTCGACGAGTTTCAAGACACCAATCGATTGCAATCGGACATCGTCGATTGCTTTGGTGCGCATCATCAAATCATGGCGGTCGGCGACGACGCTCAATGTATCTATACTTGGCGAGGGGCTAACTTTGATAATATTATGCGCTTTAATGAGCGCCACCCTGGCGCAGCAATGCACAAAATTGAAACCAATTATAGGAGCACGCCACAAATTTTAGAATTAGCAAATTCAATACTTAACCAGCAACCATCCAGTCAAGGCTATCACAAAGAACTACGTGCAGTAAAAGCCTCTGGTGAGCGCCCCTACTTCGTACCAATCATGGATGCTCGAGGGCAGGCAAATTTCGTCTTACAGCGAATTGAGGGACTCATCGATGAAGGTAGAAGTCTATCTGAGGTCGCAATCCTATACCGCGCTCACTATCAAGCAATGGATCTACAGATGGAATTATCCAGGCGAAACATTGATTACCAAATTACTAGTGGCGTACGCTTCTTTGAGCAGGCACATATTAAAGATTTTACCGCGCAATTACGCTTTGCTTCAAATCCAGCAGATGTTTCTGCATTTGCTCGATTTACTACGCTTTTACCCAAGGTCGGCCCAAAAACAGCAGAGCGCCTACACACTTTTACCAAAAAAATAGCCGAAAAACAGCAGCGCAATTTTTGTGACGTACTCGTATCCGAAGCTGTGCTTCATAAAGTGCCTAGCGACGCTAAAGAAGAATGGCCCTCCCTAGCAGAAACCATTCGTGAACTTTCAGTAGCGATGGTAGACTCGAGCCCGAATACAGTGATACAACTAGGGCTAGATGGATGGTATAGTACTTTCATTCGTGAGATTTATCCAAACTGGACGGAGCGTGAAGATGACCTAAATAGCTTGATCAGTTTTGCTAGTCGTTACGATACGATGGAAGAACTACTCGCACAGTTAGTATTACTCGCTTCCGAAAGTAACGAACGCAGCGCTGAAGAGCAGCAGAACTGTTTACGTCTAACAACTATTCACCAAGCAAAAGGGCTCGAGTTTCCAGTCGTTTTTGTGCTTGGACTTGCCGATGGCCTCTTCCCACTGCAGCGCACCATTGATGAAGGAGATTTAGAAGAAGAGCGGCGCTTGTTCTATGTAGCAGTAACCCGCGCAATGGACGAGCTGTACTTAAGCTACCCAATGATTAATCAAAAGGGGAACTCTGTACATCGGATGAATCCAAGTCGGTTTATTCAAGAAATTGACCCGAGTCGTTATGATACGCTACGCGTGGCACCTTCTAAAAGTTGGTAAGTTGCCAGCAATATACTAAGCTGACATTGACAAGAACTCTGGGCTCTAACATCAAAAACTAATGCGCGCGCTATTACTGTCTTTTCTTAGTATTTGCCTAATTTCCTGTGGGACGCTCTCCAAGCAGATCACAATCGAAAATAGTGTCATCATCGAGAACATCGAGCCGCGCTACATGCAAGAGTCTCAATTTATTAGCATACGCGAATATATGACCGGCATTGTAAATACTGGTAAAAAAGTCATTTTGCGCAGTGATCCGGCAGTACGAACTGGGTTTTATTTTGTTCTAACTTTTGACACCAAGCTACATCGCTTTCCTCCAGGATGTAGCATCATAGGCGAGTTCTATACACCGCACTCTTCCGATCCAAAGACACATCGCTTTATTCTTCCGATACAAAGAAAAAAGACCCGCGAAATATTGATCGGACTAACTGGAGAGGATTGGCCGCTAGATGACAGCTCCGCACCGAGCGCATGGCAATTCTTGATCCAAGATGCGAATGGCGAAATTATAGGATCGAAGCAAAGCTTCCTGTGGAGTTTATAAATCTAAAGTCACTAACTTGGTTTTGCTCTTGCACCACCAGTTAAAATAGAATTCATAGCGCAACTTTGACCGCCTTTTTAACAAAGGCGGTTTCTTATTTAGATAGCATGATACGCAATAAATACTTCCAAGAATGGTTCTGTAATCCACGCACGGATATAATCGCAGGCACTGTGGTTGCCCTAGCACTTATTCCAGAGGCTATTGCCTTTTCTATTATCGCTGGCGTGGATCCTAAGGTGGGGCTCTATGCTTCTTTTTGCATTGCTGTTGTAATCGCTTTTCTAGGTGGCCGCCCAGGAATGATATCCGCTGCAACTGGCGCGATGGCTGTGCTACTCGTCACTTTGGTGAAAGAACATGGCCTACAATATATGTTACCAGTAACTGTACTAACTGGGATACTACAAATTTTAGCAGGTACATTTAAACTTGGTGGACTCATGCGCTTTGTATCTCGATCTGTTGTCACTGGATTTGTTAATGCCCTAGCGATCATTATATTTATGGCTCAACTTCCCGAGTTTAAGGAGCAAGGAATACTTATGTATGCAATGGTCGCTCTTGGGCTACTTATAATTTATGGTCTACCTAGACTAACGACCGCAATACCCTCCCCACTTGTTTGTATCATTGTATGCACCATCGCGTCCATGGCGCTCGGCCTTGACGAAACCCTACGCACAGTCGGCGATATGGGAGAACTACCAGCTAGCTTACCGGTCTTTTTACTCCCACAGGTGCCACTAAATTTAGAAACATTGGTGATTATTTTTCCTTATGCACTATCGCTAGCTATTGTAGGCTTACTTGAATCCTTAATGACTGCGACCATCGTCGATGACTTTACCGATACTAGAAGTAACAAAAACCTGGAGTGTAGCGGTCAAGGAATAGCCAATATTACATCCGGCTTCTTAGGTGGTATGGCAGGCTGTGCAATGATTGGACAATCTGTAATTAACGTTAAATCTGGTGGTCGTGGGCGCCTATCTACATTCGCCGCAGGAATTATTCTACTTCTACTTATATTAGTTCTCGATGACCTTGTGCGACAAATCCCGATGGGTGCTTTAGTCGCTGTTATGATCATGGTATCTATTGGTACCTTTAGCTGGCGCTCATTAGGCAATCTTCGTACGCATCATAAAACCTCTAGCCTGGTCATGTTAACCACAGTTATAGTGACTGTATTTTCACACAACTTAGCATTAGGTGTGGGATGCGGAGTACTGCTAAGTGCTTTATTCTTTGCATTTAAAGTCTCTAGAATGCTGCATATTGATTCCACTTTAGAAGTGAACCGTAGCGAACGTACTTATAATGTACACGGCCAACTATTCTTTGTCTCTGCGAGTACATTTGCAGATGCTTTTGATTTTCGAGAAGTATTAGAAAAAGTCACCATTGATGTATCGAATTCTCATTTCTGGGATCTATCAGCTGTCTACGCCCTCGATAAAGTTGTCTTAAAATTCCGCCGCGAAGGCACCGAAGTCAATCTAATCGGTATGAACGATGCAAGCCAGACTCTAGTATTGCAGGTTGGCGAACACGATAATCCTAATGCTTCAAACAATGGGCATTAAAAATACTGCCATTGTGTAATTATTTATTCTTAATATATTTCTATCATGGCAAATATACTAACCTGTACGGACGGCTCACTGTATGCACAAAGTGTATATGCGCACGCTGCTTGGGCTGCACATAAAATTGAAGGTGCCCATATTCATGTATTACACATGCTTAACCCCCACCACGAGGAACCCGTTAAAACAGACTACAGTGGTAGTATTGGGTTTAATGCACGCGCACAATTACTCGACGAGCTAGTACAATTAGAAGCAAGCCATGCAAAAATCGCACAAAAGCGCGGCCAAGCAATACTAGATGATGCAGTATTAAACTTTAAAGAGCATGAAATCACTGATCTGCAGGCAAAACAAAAGCACGGCAAACTTAGTGAAGAAATCACTCGTTATGAACGCGACGCCAGTCTCATTGTCTTGGGCAAACGAGGCAATAATGCTAACTTCGAAAAAGGTCATCTTGGAAGTAATCTAGAGCGAGTTATACGCAGTTGTCAGCACCCAGTTCTTGTTGCCTCACGCTCCTTCCGACCAGTGAAGCATTTTGTTTTAGCCTTCGACGGTGGTACTAGTGCACTAAAAGCAGTCGAATATGCAGCCAATAATACTTTACTAAGTGGAATTAAATGTACGCTTCTATATATTGGTTCCGGTAATGCGAAAGTGGAAGCATCACTCGCACAAGCACAATCACAATTGCGTAGCGCTGGCTATGATGTATGTATCGAACAACGAGCTGGTGACCCTAGTAAAGTAATTTCTAAAATCGTTGAGCAAGACCACATCGATCTACTCGTTATGGGAGCATATGGTCATTCACAAATTCGCCACCTCATTGTTGGAAGCACGACAACAGAAATGATCCGTACTGTACGAATTGCTGTCCTACTATTTAGATAGCACTGATCACTTTTATTAACTACTAATGAGTATTGAAACAACCACATATGGCGTACTTGCAGACGGCACAAGCGCACAACTTTTTACCTTACGTAACCCAAACGGTCTATTTGCTAAGATATCCAATTATGGTGGAATTATTACTGAGCTCCACGTCCCTGACCGTACAGGTGTACTAGCCGACATTGCGCTCGGTAAGGATTCACTAGCTGATTATATAGACGGACATCCTTATTTTGGCTGCATCACTGGGCGCGTAGCAGGTCGGATTAGCGGAGCACACTTCAAACTAGATGGAACCAGCTATCCATTAATCAATAATGATGGGCCAAATTGTCTGCACGGAGGACAAACCGGTTACGATAAAGTCCTATGGAATGCTTCCATTATTGACAGTGATGGAATACAAAAACTACGTCTTTCATACAGTGACCTAGATGGTAATAATGGCTTCCCTGGCCAAATAGATTGTATCGTAACTTACGCACTTCTCGATGACAATTCACTGGAAATTACTTATGATGCGGTAACAACAAAGAGCACTCCGTTTAATATAACCAATCATAGTTATTTCAATCTTTGTGGAGCCGGAAATGGTGATGTGCTCGGTCACCAAATACAAATTTTTGCTAGTTCAGTAGCCTCCACTGATGCCAATGGTACACTCGTAGGAAGATGCGACGAAGTAGTAGATGGCTTTAATGACTTTCGCGAACCTGTCACACTTTCAGAGCGTGAATTGCTTGCCGGCAATGCCGACATTCATTACTGCTTAGATGCTGGGCGCAGTGAATGCACCCAACATGCTGCTCATGTTTATGAACCGCAATCAGGGCGAGAAATGGACGTATACACGACTGAACCTGGAGTACAATTTTATGCAGGACTAGTCCTCGATGATAGAGGAAAAAATGGCATTCACTATAAAAAGAACTGGGGGTTTGCACTGGAGACTCAGGACTACGCAGATAGTGTTAACTATCCACAAATGGGAGGTGCGATGTTACATCCAGGCAATGCGTTTCAATCAAAAACGCTGTATAAATTTAGCGCTCGCTAATATTATTTATTAGCTATTTAGCGCATAAATATTTTAGCAAGTTATTGATTACTTTGTTTTAAGTTATGACACTTCTTAGCTACAGAAATCTAAGTATTGCCTATAGCGGTCCTCGCTTGCTCGATAATGCAGCACTGACCATTAATAAAAGAGAGCGCATCTGCCTAATTGGCCGTAACGGCGAAGGAAAATCCACTTTACTGCGCATTTTAAATAATGAGGCTGAACCAGATACTGGTGAATTAGAAACTACTGCTAATTTGCGTATCGCAAAGCTAGATCAAGAAATCAATCTACAGATAAAAGGTACTGTTTTTGATGTTGTTGCTAGTGTTTTAGGACCACAAGCACAACGTGTTGCAGATTACCACAGCATTGCAATTGCCTATGCCGAAGATTCAAAAAATAAAGATTTGGAAGCTGAGCTAGATCGTCTGCAGGTAGAAATTGATCAATCTGGCTCTTGGGCTTTAGAAAATAAAGTAGAAAGTATTATTCAGCGAGTCGGACTGGAAAGAAATACAAATTTTGCGGCACTTTCTGGAGGCAATAAACGCCGCGCCCTACTGGCCCGTGCCTTAGTTACTGAGCCCCACATTCTACTACTTGATGAACCAACCAATCACCTCGACATCCCTGGTATACGTTGGTTGGAAGATTTTCTAATAAAGTCTGATGTATCATTATTATTTATATCTCATGACCGAACTTTTATTCGCCAAGTTGCGACACGAATTATTGACTTAGATCGTGGTACACTAACTGCATTTAACTGTGACTATTCAACTTACCTAATGCGTAAGAATGAATTACTGGCAGCTCAAAATAAGCAACATTCGAATTTTGATAAAAAACTAGCAGAAGAAGAAGTTTGGATACGAAAAGGTATTCAAGCAAGGCGCACACGTAACGAAGGCAGAGTGCGTGCGCTCAAAAAGATGCGTGAAGAGCGCTCCGCTCGACGCCAATTACTAAGCACATCAAAACTAGAGCTCAACAGCAGCCAGTCCTCTGGTCGTAAAGTAATCGAAGTAGAAGACATCTCTTATCAATGGACCGAAAAACCGCTTATTGAGAAATTCACGACTACTGTATGGCGAGGAGATAAAATTGGAATTGTAGGACTCAATGGATCGGGTAAGACCACATTACTAAATCTATTACTAAAAAAAATTGAGCCGCAAAATGGCGATGTCTTGCATGGAACAAAACTAGAAGTCGCCTATTTCGATCAGCATCGTGATCAACTCGATGAATCTGCTACCGTTATGGAGAACGTCAGTCCGTACAGTGATACTGTCACAATCAATGGACAATCACGCCACATTCTTAGCTACCTGCAGGACTTCTTATTCACCCCACATGTTGCACGTTCTCCAATCAAAAAACTCTCTGGAGGAGAGCGTGCTCGCTTACTACTAGCACGCCTATTTTTACAACCGGCTAACTTACTAGTACTAGATGAGCCGACCAATGATTTAGATATTGAAACAGTTGAACTACTGGAGGAGCGCCTGCTCGAATATACGGGAACATTACTCATTGTTTCGCATGACAGAAGTTTCCTTAATAATGTCGTCACTGGCACCTTAGTATTAGAAGGCGATGGATTGGTATCTGAAAATGTTGGTGGATGTGACGATTGGCTTTTACGCTGCGATCAAAAAATTATGAATACGAAGGGATCTGCAAGCAAGGCAGCTGTAAAAACTAGCAAGGGTCGTACACTATCAAATAAAGAACGCGCCGCACTTAAAAGCTTACCTAACCAGATTGAAAAGCTGGAGGCTACGCATAAGGATCTAAGCGCAAAAATGGCTACACAGTCCTATTATCAAGATTCAAGTAAGGACCCAGCTAGCGATACTGCACGACTCTATCAACTTGAATTAGAAATACTGCAAGCCTACGAGCAGTGGGAAGAACTAAGCACACTAGAACAAGACTAATAACCATCAGAGCGGACATTAACTTATAGATGTAACGCAGAGAAAAATAATGGCGCTATTGTAGAAAGTTTTTTATAAATAATAGTATGAAAATAATAGCGATTATCGGTGGTGGCGCCGCAGGTTTTTTTGCAGCTCTTGCAACAGCAAAAAAAAATCCAAGCGCGCAAGTTAATCTCTATGAGAGCGGTACACGCTTTTTAACTAAAGTTAAAATTTCTGGGGGTGGTCGCTGTAATGTTACCCACAAGTGTTTTGATCCAAATAGTCTATCGAGCCACTATCCAAGAGGAGCACGGGAACTAAGAGCAGCTTTTTATCGCTGGCAACCAAAAGATACTTTAGACTGGTTTGCGGCGCGTGGAGTCGAAATAAAAGTGGAATCTGATGGACGTATGTTTCCTACATCCAATGATTCACAAACGATCATTGATTGCTTTCTTAATGAAGCACACAAATACAAGATACGCTTACACAAGCACACCGGCATACAGGGCTTTACGGTTGAAAAGGATCATACCTTTCAGCTAGAATTCAGTGATTCTACTACAGTGCGAGCTGATTCACTATGCCTTGCCTGCGGGTCACTCAAAGCAAGCCCACTGTTACAAGCACTTGAAGTCATTGGCCATAACATTAAACCACTGGCTCCGTCTTTATTTGCATTTAATGTTTCTGACAAACGCCTCAGCGGTTTAGCCGGCCTAGCTGTAAAAAATGCACAAGTTCAAGTGCTACCAAATTCTAATCCCTATTCTGGCCCTTTACTAATTACGCATCGCGGTTTGAGTGGGCCTGCTATTTTACGCAGCTCCGCTTGGGAGGCACTAACGCTACAAGAGAAAAAATATCATTTTGATATACGCATAAATTGGCTTGGCGACCTGCAAGAATCACAACTGCGTGAACAATTTATTGTATTTCGCAAGAACTCTCCTAAAAAGTCGGTAAAAAATACAACGCTGAAAGCTCTACCAAAGCGCCTGTGGGAGCGACTCGTACAGAGCGCTCATATTGATGAATCAACTACTTGGGCACAACTACCGAAGAAGTTAGAAAACTCTTTGGTAATCGCATGCCTAAGCGGAAACTACTCGGTGCAGGGAAAAACTACGAATAAAGAGGAATTTGTTACCTGTGGAGGCATCGATCTAAAGCAGGTCGATTTTAGGCGCATGGAAAGCAAGATTATTCCTAATTTGCACTTTGCAGGTGAGTGCATGAATTTAGACGGAATTACGGGAGGATTTAATTTTCAAGCTGCGTGGACAACTGGATATATTGCCGGAGAATCGATGGCGGAGCACAACAATTAAGCCTTATTAATGGCTGCGATTTTTAGCCTGCTTTACGAAATAATCCTATTGCTATTGCAAGCATCACCAAATTAGGCATCCAAGCAGCAAGCCAAGCGGGCACTATCTGCCGGTCTCCTAGTATAGTGGCAATACTTATGAGCACATAAAAGATTGCAAAAAAACCGATGCATTCAGACACCCCTACCATCGCATTATTTCTAACGCCACAGACAGCTAACGGCACAGCAATACCAACAATAACTAAGCAGCTAAATGGGCTAGCTAGGAGTGAAAAATATCGTGTTAAGTAAGCTTGGGAGGCGGGATTTTCGTCTGGAGGAATTGCTTTAATAATACGTCGTAATTCGTTTAACGATAGCTCGCTTGGCTTTTTGTTTAGGCTCAGCATTAATGATGGGTCTTCATTAAACTCTTGGAATGCTTTTTTTTCAAATGATTGCGTTCGAAGAGGATCACCGGTTTCTGGGTCAAAAGTGAGCTCTCTGCCATTCAAAAACACCCAATAACCTTGCGTGTCATCATAATAAGCTTCGTTAGCTGAGATACGGAACAGTTCTCGCTCCTGCGAATTTCGAATGTGTACAGTGACCCCCATCGCAAGCCAAGCACGCTCACTGAATCGATTCATCATCCATAAACGATTTTGCTCACGATTATCAAAACCTAGGTTGTAAACAAGCCCAACTTGACGTGCATCCAATTGTACCTCTCTGGATGCATAATCTAAATTCTCATAAAACGTACGTGAACTTTCGACTGCTTTAGGCACAACTGAAGCAGTTAGGTACAACAAAAATGCAGAAAGTACCAAAGCTACACACCACAGTGGACGACTAATCTGAACTAAGCTCTGCCCTGCCGCACGCATAGCAATAATTTCATAGTTTCGATGTAAATTACCAAAAGCAAACAATATAGAAACCAGAAATACTACTGGCATAATTGCGGGCAGGTAAGTTGGTAGACGTAGTGCAAAGAAAAATCCTATTTCTGAAATACTTGCATTTGCCGCGAGTAATTCAGGCAAACTATCCAGCATACTTTGCAAAAGTAATACGCCAACAATGACGCCCATTGTGAGAGCAAATCCTATCGTCCACTCCTTGAGTATATATCGACTTAATAATGACATATGCTAAATTTCATTCCATAGCTTTCTTTAAAGTCCCTGCACTTGCGACAATTTTTTTCTGGCATAAAGGACCCTGCATTAGAGATACTATATTAAATACTTGCTATGGCTACACAAACTGAATCATGGAACTCGCGCGTTGGCGTGATATTGGCGGTTGCTGGCAGCGCCGTCGGACTTGGTAATTTTTTACGATTCCCGGGACAAGCTGCAGAATATGGAGGCGGCGCTTTCATGCTTGCCTACTTTATTTCATTTATACTGATCGGACTGCCAATCTGCTGGGCTGAATGGGCAATGGGTCGACATGGCGGGCAAGCTGGATTTAATTCTGCTCCAGGCATTTTTTATTATATCACTCGCATGCCGGCATTTAAATACCTCGGAGCAATTGGAGTACTAATCCCAGTAATTATTTATATGTACTATGTGTATATCGAAGCTTGGTGCCTCGGATATTCGATCAATTTTTTAACGGGAAAAATGGACTTTAGCACGGTAGAAGACTCTAGCGATTTTTGGGGGAATTTTATCGGGATTGGTAAAAATGGTTCTGCGATTGGCTTTGGATTAGGTCAGGTAGGCATCTACTTAGTTTTTGTCTTTGTTCTGAATTTCGCACTTATATACCGGGGATTATCACGAGGCATAGAGCTATTTTGTACCTATGCGATGCCAACCCTACTAGTCATTGCTGTATTTATCCTATTGCGAGTACTTACGCTTGGCACACCAGATTCTAACTTACCAGATCGTAATGTGAATAACGGCCTAGGATTCATGTGGAATCCAGTGAAGCATGTAGTCGAAATCAAACAAGAAGACGGTAATTGGACCCTCGATAAACAAATAGTTGATCGTGATTTATTAATTAGTGCACATGCAAGTGCCGCCGCAAAACCCGACTCCAAGCGTGTCAGAAAAGTGACTGTTAAAGAGCAATTATTAAATCCGCAGCTTTGGCTAGCTGCCGCAGGGCAAATATTCTTCTCACTATCCGTAGGTTTTGGTGTCATTATTACTTACTCCAGTTATCTTAGTAAAAAAGATGATGTTGTGCTTAGCGGCCTTGCTGCAACAAGTGCAAACGAATTTTGTGAAGTCGCTCTTGGTGGCCTCATCACTCTTCCAGCAGCAGTCACTTTTTTGGGCGTTGCTGGAGTCGCAGGTATGGGTACATTTGGTCTCGGCTTTAATGTCTTGCCAATGGTCTTTGCTAATATGGCGTTCGGCCATTTCTTTGGGTTTCTATTTTTCTTTCTTCTATTTCTAGCTGCTGTGACTAGCTCGCTTTCTATGCTCCAGCCAGGTATAGCATTCTTAGAAGAAACCTTAAAAATCAATCGTAAGCAGTCCGTTGCTATTCTTGGTATGATTACCGCGATCGGTTGCGGCTTTTGCGTCTATTACAGTGCAGACGTAAAGGCGCTCGACACTATGGACTTTTGGGTAGGTACCTTCTTAATTTTTATACTTTCTACCCTACAAATTATTATTTTTGGTTGGATTTTAGGCGTTAAGGAAGGCTTTCGAATAGCCCACGAGGGAGCTGCCATGCGAATACCAAATATTTTTAAATTTATTATGAAGTATATTAGCCCACTATTTCTAATACTAATTTTTGCTATGTGGGTAGCCACTAATGTCTTTGGTTTAAACTTCCAGACTGGCGATGCGGAGTACAGTAGTTATGTGCGCGACTTGTTCATAGAGCCAAATAAAGTAGCATGGCTAAGTCTTGCTTTAATTGGATCAGTGGCAGCGCTATTTATCTCACTAATCGCACTCAACCCTAATTATAAACAACTTACAAAAAAAGACTAAATTATGACAACTAGTGGTTGGATTATCCTTACTGCCTCTGTGGGCAGCGTCAGTCTACTCTTTCTATGGTGCCTGTATAAAGTACTCACTGCTAAAGAGTAACACTTACTAGAACGATACATCGTATATTTGAAAATAATCAGCGGGGGCTCACTAGTAGGGTCACTATATCTACAACTGATAGCTGCTCTTAAACGCTTCACAAGTGCGATCAAATTCACCCCTCATCGCATCCGCATACGAGCACAAGTCTGGTATTTCTTCTGCTTTGTTTCCCTTTTCTCTATCTAGTGAGCGCTCAATTGATTGGTAAAATCTTGAGAGACGCTCCATGCCTAAACTACCTGCCCCTCCCGCTACGAAATGAGCAATTGATGCTAGTTTTTTATGATTATTATCGGCACAAACTGCATCTATATCATCTAGCTTTTCACGGCTTTCATTTACAAATAGAGTAAACACATGCTCGACTAAATCCCGAGAGTTCTCATCGCTTTCATTTTCAAATAATCCTTCAAGATGAGTGGTATCAACGATCGGTAAATCGGTATCGTAGTCGACCCCACAGATGGATGGAAATTGTGACATAAATTTTCTAGCGATAATTATTGGTTAATTAAGGTGCCGACCGCTTCTTTGCGAAACTCTTCTAAACGACTAACGACTCGTATAGGGTCGTTAATTGTTAGCACTTCGTCGACCAAGCCCTTCGCTTGATCCATATCAATTTTACGTATAAAATATTTTACCTCAGGCAAGAGACTTGCAGTCAGGCTGAGTGAACTTGCGCCCATCCCGAGTAGGAGGCTTGCGTAAATTGGGTCGCCTGCTATTTCACCACAAACACTTACTGGTATGTTGAGCTCACGGCAGTTACCAATAATCGCCTTAAGTGTCCGTAAAACTGCTGGGTGGGCAGGTTCATATAAATGTGCAACTTGATCGTTCAAGCGATCTGCAGCCATCAGATATTGAATTAAATCATTGGTACCTATACTGAAGAAATCGACCTCTGGAGCGAGCAGATCTATAATCATCGCTGCACTTGGAATCTCAATCATCGCACCTACCTCGATATTTGCGTCAAAAGCATGTCCTTCATCGCTTAACTCAACCTTTACCTCAGCCAAATATTCATTGGCTCTTCGTAATTCGTGTAAACCACTAATCATCGGGTACATTAACTTAACATTACCAGAAGCGCTCGCACGAAGAATGGCGCGTAATTGAGTCTTAAAAATTTTCGGATTCCCAAGACAAAAACGAATCGCTCGAAATCCCATAAATGAGCTGTCCTCATCTTGATCTGTGTCACCTATGGTCTTATCACCACCAATGTCTAAGGTACGAATTGTCACGGTACTTTTGGCAGCTGCCTGAACAACAGCAGAATACTCTTCATATTGAGCCTGCTCAGAGGGATAGCCTCGGTGCCGTAAGAATACTCCCTCAGTACGAAACAGCCCCACCCCATCCGCACACATTTCTTGGGCAATTTCCATTTCTTGAACACCCTCAATATTTGCCATTAATTCAATGGCTTGCCCATCGGAACTCTCGCTAGGCTCATTTAAAACAGATTTAAAAATATTATCTAACTTGAGACGCTCCCCGGCTATTTGGCCGTATTGATACAAACGATCTGCACTTGGATTGATAACCACGATACCATCGTAGCCATCGACTAAAATCTGATCTCCAGTACGTATACTCTCCGATACATCATGCATGCCTACAACTGCTGGAATTCGCAGTGAGCGTGCCATAATGACAGAGTGACTGGTCTTGCCTCCTAAATCGGTTACAAAACCAAGTAATTTATGTCGATCAATTGCAGCAGTATCTGAAGGAGTAAGGTCCGCAGAAATGATAATACTTGGTTCATTGAGGTGACTAAGATCGACCTTCTTTACACCGACTAAATTATGCAACAAGCGTCTAGATACATCCTCAATATCCGTCACACGCTCCTTCAAGTACTCATCATCCATGGAGCTAAAGAAAGAGATATAGCGTAGAGCTACATTATTATAACAGTGCTCCACATTATTTTTTGACTTACGCACTTCAGCAACGACTTCATCGATGAGCGCACTATCTTCGAGAACCATGAGGTGCGCATCAAAAATTCGAGCTTCTCCTTCACCAAGACTCGCAGCTATCTTATTACGGACTTCTGTAATCTGGCTACGGGTAGTTAGGATTGCTTGCTCAAAACGCTCAATTTCAGCGTCTAAATTATCACTTTCCACACTATAGCAAGGTACATCTAGCTCATTTGGTTGATACAAATAAGCGCGGCCATGGACAACACCCGGGGATGCTGCAATACCGTGAAAAACGATCTCCTCTTTTGCAGGCTCAGTCACTTTTACAATGCGTTCAATTTTGTTTACGTTATCAATCTGACAACTAATCAATCACCTACAGTTTCTAGGTCGCAGACTAATGTTTCAACCAAAAATACCGACTCACCCCAAGCGCCTTGAATCATTTCAGTTAACTTTTTTCTCTGTGCATTGCTAGTCACTCTAGCTATGCAACAACTACCACTACCGCTTAACATACAGTCCACACCCTGTTTTCTTAGAGTTTCCAGTAATACATCTATTGGTATATACTTCTCACATACAGGTCGCTCTAAAGAATTCACCATGAGTGTCTCCCAATTACCGGTTTTGGTAAATTCTGCTAATCGCTCGTGTGCATCTATACTTGATTCGTAATTGCGCGTAGCGTTTGCGGCAAATCGTGCATAAGCCCATGCGGTATCAACACCAAAATCTGGACGAAACAGTAGCCACTTTTGTGACTTAATTCTTTCTAATAATTTAGGTTCTAGCGCGGTAATTACTTCTCCTTTGCTCGATATTAATGCAGGATTAGCATTGATAAAAAAAGGGCAGTCCGAACCAATAGTAGCTGCTATATCGAGTAAAGATGTCTGGTTCAATGGTTCACCTAATAATTGATTCATGCCACGCAGTGCAACTGCAGCATTGCTACTACCACCACCCAGGCCCGCCTGCATCGGGATGACTTTATCAAGCTCGAAAGAAAAATACACATCTTTAGCGATCGCTTTTCGAAACGCATCTGCTGCCTGCATAATAAGATTTCCTTCTCCAGTCGGTACATCGGTAGCATCGCAGTGTAACTGATCCTTACCCTCCACTTTGCAAATACGGAGACGATCGCCGTAATCCAAAGGCAGAACGAGTGAGGTCAAATTATGAAAGCCGTCTGCACGGCGATCGTGAACACACAGCATTAAATTTATCTTAGCTGGAGAGAATAAATTCATATTATAAGTAATCCTATTAGCTTAGAAACCAACATTTTTATAAATTATAACAAGCAGGATAAATGCCAGCAAAAATCTAGTAATTACGCTTTGCCACGCTCGAAAAATCACAACATAGTGAAAAAATGACAAACCAAAAAGACTGTGGACTGATTCTCGCGCTTGATCTTGAGACGCGCGAGGAGGCATTAGAGGTGCTCGACCATCTTGGCGACTCCGTCGAGTGGGTAAAGATCGGGCTACAGCTATTTACTGCTTATGGACCAGATTTTGTAAGAGAGGTTGCGAAGCGTAATTACCGTATTTTTTTAGATCTTAAATTACACGATATTCCTAATACCGTAGCTAAAGCTGTCCAAAGCATTGCGCAGTTACCAGTCGAGCTGCTTACACTACATGCAGCAGGTGGACCTGAAATGATAGAATGGGCAAATCAAGCGCGCCTCGAGCATGCACCCCAACTCAAGCTGCTTGCTGTGACTGTATTAACTTCAATGAGTAGCGAGCAGTTACAAGCGCTCAATGTACAAGTAAGCGCAGAGGAACAAGTCCTCCACCTCGCGAAAAAAAGTTTAGAAGCTGGCGCGCAAGGACTGGTATGTTCACCACTAGAATTACCTGCTCTACGAGAACAGTTTGGCACTGATCCCTTGATTGTAACTCCTGGAATTCGTCCGAAAGGTAGTGACAGTAATGAGCAAAAGCGGGTCATGACTCCGAGCGCCGCCGCTCAAGCAGGTTCGAACTATATTATAGTTGGCCGGCCCATATTAAAAGCAGACGACCCAGCGCTCACAGCCACAAATGTTCGTAAAGAGCTTACGCTCTTGTAGTCAATAGTTCGTACTACCTGCAAGTAATACTTTTTATTAAAATGGCAAAAAACGTAGCACTACTTCTCGCCGCAGGCAGTGGCTCGCGCATGCAAGAATCTACAGCAGATAAGATACTTGTGCCCATCGCTGGCGAGCCAGTGGTTTGTTACAGCGTGCGCGCTTTTATCAGTAGTGGTGTTTGCGATCAAATTACCATCGTTTATAAAGACCCGCAGCAGCGCAAAAACATTGAAGCAGCAATCGCATCGATAGACTTTGATTATACATGGGTACAGGGCGGAAAAGAACGCCAAGATTCTGTGCACAATGCCCTGCAATCACTATCTAAAGATTGCGATTTTGTCTTTATCCATGACTGCGCACGGCCGCTTGTTTGCCCAAAATCCATACAAAAATTGTATACTTCGGTAAAAATTCACTCTGCTTGCGTGCTAGCACACCGTGTCAGCGATACCATTAAGCGCGTAACTTCAGTTAAACTAGATGTCCCATGTAAAATTGAAGACTTAGACCGCTCAAGCCTTTGGGCGATGCAGACCCCTCAAGCATTTTCCTATACAAAAATATGTGAGGCTTATAGAAAAGTCATCGCAGATAAAATAAGTGTTACCGACGACTGTGCAGCAGCTTCTTATGCAAATTTAGACTCTAATATAGTGACAAGTGCGCAGCCAAATCCAAAAATTACCACAGCCGCAGATTTAGACTATATTACTTGGCTAATCGAGGAGCGCTAAACTAATTGGAGCGTTCCATGCGTGGCTGCGTTTCTAACGCCACTCATGCTTCGGATAACGTCCTGCTAGCTCTTTACGTACATGCTGGTACGCACCGTCCCAGAATCCGTCCAAGTCATCGGTTAAATGTGCAGGTCTTCCATTCGGTGCAAGCAGCTCTACAAGTAGTCGTACTCTACCATTGGCGATGCATAAACTAGATCCAGAAACATCATAGAAGTCTTGAAGTTTAGAAGCAATAAATGCACGCCCATCTAACTCATAACGAATGCTAACAGGCTGCTTACGGCGGGGTAAATGAAACTCCAACGGTGCATAGGTATCGATATAGTACTGCTGCTCAGCAGAGATCCATTGTTTGATTATTGGAAATACTTGGCGGTCGCGCAAATCACGATAACCCAGCGCTCCATGGCATACTTGCTGCGTTAATAATAAACGAGCTGTCGAATCAATCGGAGGAATTTCTAATTCTGGACAATGTAAAGATAAAAAATTTACTCTTTGTATCCATTTTTCTACTACATTGTCCCAATTACGCAATTCTAAGTTCCCGGCGACTACCTGCTCGGCTAGAAGTGTAGCCGCTCTATCTAAATTTGGCTCTTTATGATCAGATGATTCCAAAACAAGTGATCGAAAGCTTCGTTCCTGTTGGCTGACAACACGCTTTTGCTTTGGGTCAAAATAAGTCTGCTCGCCAGATTGAAAATCATTGGGGTACATATCCTCTAACCAAGTTGGATCAATCGCGGTAGCCATACCGAGTAATATCGTAACCTCACCTCTTCGTTCTCGCTCTTCTATTTCTGCTGCAACAAATAATTTTTCTGTGACAATGCTCTCGCGGCGAAGTTCTCCGGTATGACCACGCGCCATATCACAAAGCCTAGATCCGCGATCTTTTCGCAAGCTTAAGTGGTCTGCAAATGCTGTTAATATACACTTACAAATTTCAATGTTTGTAGGATTAGGAGAGCATTTTTTTGCGCCTATTTTAGTGATGGAGCGGGTCCATTGCGATAATTGCTGAGCGACTCGCCCTGCTTGCCGAGCACCGCCCGCGTGTATGCCCATCTTTGCACAATCTTGCAGATTAAAGCCCACACTCTCGGCATATTGCCATGCCTTTAAATGTATAAAAAAATCCGAGCTCTCATCAGCAGTATCTTCAATCTGCTTTACTTGCGCCTCGCGAATAGTAGCATCACGTGAGGCACGATAAAAGAGCCTGCTCTGAGTAAAGGCAGTAAGAGGAATAACTTCTTCAAGCACGCCACGATTAGATGCTTCGATTAGCATACGTGCCACGCGAGGATGGAGCGGCAATTTCTCCATCTGCATGCCTATTTTAGTGATTTCCCCAGAGCAATCAAGCGCGCTTAAGTCGACCAATAATTCATGCGCTCGAGTGAGTGCCTTGGGCAGTGGAGATTCAAACCATGGAAATACATCTGGCTTGGAAATACCAGCCTGCGCTAAGGTCAGTAATGATTCGGACAAATCGACTCGCTTCACTTCAGCTTCATCACACGGCGCGCGGGACTCCTGCTCCGCCTCACTCCAGAGCCGCAGGCAGGTACCATTACTGGTGCGCCCTGCGCGTCCTGCACGCTGCTGCGCTGATGCACGGCTGATTGGCTCGATCAAAATTGAGTTAATACCGCGGCGCGCATCAAAGCGCGCAATCCGCGCTAACCCCCCATCAATTACGACTCGTACGCTCTCAATCGTAATCGATGTCTCGGCAACATTGGTTGCTACAATTACCTTTGGTTTATCTCCTGCGCGCACTGCGCGGTCCTGCGCATCGGGAGAAAGTTCTCCATGAAGTGGGAGCACCTTGTATCCGCGCGCCTCGGGCAGTGACTGTATACGTGCTATGGTCTTACTGATCTCATACGCTCCAGGCATAAAAATAAGAAAATCTCCAAGGAGCTGCTCTCTCACAGCAAAGCGAAATGCTGCGCTTGCGCGCTCCCACACCGGCGCTGCTCCACGATTTAAAGCCGAGCCCATATATTGAATCGAAACCGGATAGATACGACCTGTCGCTTCCACGCGCGCACAGGGCTCCAAAAAGGCTTGGAGCGTATCGATATCTAGCGTGGCAGACATCACAATAATTTTTAAATCTGGCCGCTCGCTTTGGACTGCTTGCAAGGCGCAAGATAAGCTTAGATCACTACTTAAGTGCCGTTCATGGAATTCATCAAATACGACAGCGCCAACCCCCTTTAGTGATGGGTCACTTAGTATTTGGCGAAGTAAAATTGCTTCTGTCACAAAGCGGATTTTTGTGTCCTTGCTGACTACATTTTCAAAACGTATTTGGTAACCGACAGCAGCTCCCAGTTTTGAGCTGCGCTCGCTAGCGACTCGCTGTGCTAGCATGCGCGCTGCCAAGCGCCTAGGTTGAAGCACCACGACTTCCCCTTTAACCATCTGCGAATCAATCAATATTTGCGGCACCTGTGTGGATTTACCAGAACCAGTTGGCGCGCTAATGACCACCCGCCCATGTACGGCTAAGCCATCCATAATTTGATTCGCTACTGCGTGTATGGGTAGTTCTTTCGGCGCGTGCGACATATTTTGTAGTCAAGACCACAGATGCGTTGTGGGTCGAGCGGAAAGCAAGCGATTCGCGAATAACGGTTGCGTGCACACAAATAATACAGAAAGTAATTTTTATTCCATCTCAAAAGAACTTCATGACAACTGCACCGAAAAATACATTCGATACCATTGATTCTGCGCTTAAAGATATTAGCGCGGGTAAGATGGTGATCGTAACAGACGATGAAAACCGCGAAAATGAGGGCGATTTAGTCATGGCTGCCGAGAAAGCCACGCCGCAAGCGATCAATCAAATGATATTACATGCGCGCGGACTTATTTGTGTACCGATGATGGCGCATCAGTTACGCCGCTTGGGTATCCACCGCATGGCTTCTGAAAATCGCGAGTCCCACCAAACAGATTTTGCTATTTCAGTAGATGCTGCTGAAGGTATCACCACTGGTATTAGCGCTTACGATCGTGCGCAAACAATTCGCATATTGGGTAACCCAGATGCAGACCCAGAGGAGCTGGTCCAGCCTGGTCACGTCTTCCCTCTGCGCGCAAAGCCAGGCGGCGTACTACAACGCGCCGGCCACACCGAGGCTGCTGTCGACTTAGCCCAGTTAGCAGGACTTAATCCAAGCGGAGTGATTTGTGAAATTTTAAATGAAGATGGCGAGCTAGCAAGGTTACCAGACTTACTACAGTTTAAACAAGAACACGGCATCAAAATGATCTCCATTGCCGATTTAATTGAATACCGCCACACAAGGGATCGCTTGATTGAGCATCTACTCACTCGCCCCTTTGAATCCGAATTTGGTAACTTTGATTTACACATTTACAAAAGTATTTTGGATGGTCGACAACACTTCGCGCTTACCATGGGAAAAATGAGCGCGAAGCCGACTATGGTGCGCGTACAAAGTGAAAATCTGCTAGCCGATATTTTCCGAGCAAAATCCAATGGCGCCTATGACTCCTTACATAATGCGATGGAAAAAATTGCTGCCGAGCAGCACGGCGTAATTTTATATATCGAACAACCACAAGGGGGCATACGTGTGGTTGAAAATGATAAAGGCGAAGCAAACTTGAAAGACATAGGCCCGACCAAAATGGACTTCCGCGACTACGGAATAGGCGCACAAATTCTATCTGAATTAGGCTTAAAGAAAATACGCCTACTTTCTGGCACTAATCGAAAAGTAGTTGGGTTAGATGGATACGGACTCGAAATCGTCGAGCAAATTGAAATCTGATTAATTACTAGTCATATTTTTTATTTGCTAGTCATCTATTTATTCCAGTTATCCCCCAGATCGAACCGGCGCGAAACCACGCTGCAGCAAAAATGCGAATGCACGCTCTCTGACATCGCCCTGTAATTCTATAGTGCGCTCTTTACGTGTTCCACCACAGGCGCAGTGCTTTTTTAAGTCATAACACAAGCGCTCCAATTGACTTTGGGGCAGATGCGTTGCGAATGCCTGTAGTGTCGTTACTGTTTTACCGCCACGTCCTGCTTTTTCACGGCGAATTTCAACGCGACCCATAACAGCAGACGATCGTTTACCTATAAATGCCTTTGTAGTCGTGTGACTTTTAGCAGGTTTAACTGGAGTTGAATACCTCGAAGTCTCACTCGCAGTATCTATAGAGCCCAAGCTTGCGAAAGGATTGCTCTCCAAAGCATTGCCGCCACTAGTTGCAATCTTACCTTTTTTACGCGAACTCATAAATACATCATGGATGATGGGGCATATCTGGATTATCGAGCCAAATTAACGCCTTGGTATAACTGCGCTGACTGAGGTAATGCTGCAAGCGTTCAGGAAAATCTGCCAGCTCCAACTCGTCCAATCGCTTTAATACCTCCGCAAGACTATCACCCACCTGTAGTGAGCGCTTTTGCGTCACTAATTCTAGATCCATACGTAAGCAATCATACTGCATTCAACTATAAGTGAGTACAAAGTACAGATAAGCAAGAGTGATATACCTTGATATCAAGGTATAATTAGACGAAAAATCTACTTTTTACTTAAAAATGACTAATAATCGGTGTAAAATGTGATTCTTTATTTGTAAAAATTATAATACTTGTTCTATTCAATACTTGTTTATCCCTACTATTGCCTATGAATCACTCAGGTATCGCTAATCGTTGGAATGCTGATTTAATTGATCAGAACTATTCAATCTGGCAATCGAATCCACAAGCGCTAGATGCACAGTGGCAGGCTTTTTTTGAAGGTTTCACTTTAGCTCAAGGTGATCGTAGTAATACCGATACAAGTCTTCTACATGGCAGCAGCGCCTTGCCTGCTGAAACCGACGCAAGTAAACAAGCTCGCGCTATAGGCCTTATCTATGCCTACCGATCCATTGGTCATACTATCGCAAAAATCAACCCACTTGCTAAAGAAGCACCACTGAATCCACGCCTGTCTTTAGAACGCTTAGGATTTAACGAATCGGACTTAGATCACGT
>MDSV01190795.1_pt1 | contig 22951 bp, 9 predicted proteins | sample 810851 | NCBI WGS metagenome assembly MDSV01 (sample SAMN05326640, study PRJNA326480) | marine metagenome | isolation source: seawater | place: Atlantic Ocean: North East | collected 2012 | reverse complement strand
GCCTGCTGGCCGACAAAGCACGGTCGGTGGACACGAAAAATCTGCAGACCACCGCCAGCCTGCTGGGCGACGATGCACGATCGGTGGACACGAAAAATCTGCAGACCACCGCCAGCCTGCTGGCCGACAAAGCACGGTCGGTGGACACGAAAAATCTGCAGACCACCGCCAGCCTGCTGGCCGACGATGCACGATCGGTGGACACGAAAAATCTGCAGGCGACGCCTGCGGGGCAGACCACCGCCAGCTTGCTGACCGACGAGGAACGCGCGGCGGCCGGAGTGTTTGGCGCGCAGACGCTGGACGCGGTCGTCACGGAAAATCTGCAGCCGGTGCCCGTGAGTCAGACGACCGTCGGGCTGCTCACGGAAGATCAACACAACCCACCGCCAGCCAACACGCCCTGCCATGTGCTGATGTGCATGGTTTTCTCTGGCATGTGCTTCATGCTGGCCGGCACTGGCTTCTTCTGGTGGACGCCGCTGTATCGGATGTAACCTGAACCGGGTAATCACCTATGAAGTAAGCCTAGCTTCAAATCCACGTGGGTCATCTCTCAAGTTACACATAAACACGAAGGTTGCGATGGACCGCGTGCTGCGTGACAACGAGAGCCTTTTCTTGTCTCATCTCACTGATGGATACATGGGCACGCCTCGTGGTGATGGGACTGACTATAACTGGTTTCGCATTTTAACATTTTCTTAGTCCACCAGTGATGGCAACCCCCTTACAGACTCTTTGACGGAGCCCGGCAAACAGTTCTGCATGCTTTTCGCAAGAATACACGATGTAATATCAAAAAGAGCCAAAGACTAGTGTGCATCCTCGCGTCTCGACCAAGGCGCCATGCTCCGTGATTCGACGCTACTTCACCAAGAACTGTGAAACCCTTGTACGGCGAGCACCCGTGCCCTGCTTCCTCTGATTGCCGACTTTGGCTGGCTTGACTGTCTTCTTCTTTATGCGCATACGAAGCGTGTCCGCGCCAAACACAAACGCACTGCCACAGGAGGCACAGGCATGTGGAATGCCGGAGGCGCAAAGCGGACACGCTGCCGACACCGCCGCAATGAACAGAATAGCAAAGACGCCGAGGCTACGCATGACAGGCATGCCGTGGTGTATTTTCACGGATGGCTTTCCGTACCACCAGTACAAGTTGATTTATTTGAACTGCTACTTAGAATGGGTGCCAGGGTTCTTTATTTGAACCCGGTTCCAATTTTTGGTTACTACTAAAAAGAACCAAAACTATAATTTTTCAAAAATTAGAGTTCAGTTGCGGCTGCCTGTCCCTGCGCGCAGCGGGAATGTTCGACTTGCGTTACTACTACACGCTCAAGAAGAAGCAAGATGTCATGCGCATGGTGCAGGAGTTCCGCTCCATTGGATGGAAACATCAGCGCACGCATTTGGACGGCATGAAACACGCATGCTTGAACGCTCTGCAGAGTGTGAACTGTCTGTCGTATGAGCGTGTCTTTTTCCGGGATGTCATGTCACACGCAGATGAACTGATTGAGATAACCACGCACCGTACGCGCAAAAAGTTCACATGCGAGAGAATGGCTTCAAATCTGGCGCCGAGCATGGCATGCGGAGATGACTAGAAAATGACTGCGCGTGTTTTTTGCAATCTCGAAGAAACCCCTCAACTGCTACCGCGCAATGGTCTGCAGGATCGTTGGCCTTGTGAACACAAGAAAGTATGCACGCGCTAAACACAGGAAGCCGACGCGCCCATGTAGCCCCGGTGACACTGTCGTTTTTTGAAATGTAAAATTCTGTTATTTTTCAAACCCCAGTGCTCATCATCATGGCGGTGCCGGAACACCTGGACGCGGCATGGCAAGACGACCTGGTGCTTTTGCGCGCCGTCGTGTTTGGATTATTTTCACGAGTGGCCTTAGCCATTCGATTCGGTCTGCTCTGAGTCATGTCGGTGTTTGCCACGTCACGCCCCGCATCTCTCAAGCTACACATAAACACGAAGGCGGCCCGCGATGGCTTGTCGGCAGATCGGGCATTCGCTCACGCTATGTGCACATCTCCAGCATGTACAGATATGACCACAGGACGTAAAGACGCAAGCGACATCCAGCTCCCAGCAAATCTTGCAGCTCAGTCTATCGCTCAAGTCGTTTTCAGTGTTTAGCACCTGCGTTGTGGGGCTATGTAACAAATCTTCGCTTGTTTTTTCTCTGCATTCATGCCACCGGTCCAGCACCACCACGCAGGCCTCCTCGTGATGTCCAAGCTCCAAGATTCCAACGTCGCTGCCCCACAAGATCGCCGGCTCGTGTGGCGGCAGGGCGTTGATACTCTGCTGGTTTGCCTGAAAGATGGCACTGGCATGCCGGACCAGATAGCAGGCGTACGTCAGACAGGCGGGGCGTGGCACGAAAAAAATCTTGTAGTGCATGCCGGTGGTGCTGTGGCGCGACAGCACGGGGGCACGCCTGAGGTTCCACTGGCCGAGACTCGACGGGGAGCCGGTTGCCAGGAGGCAGGTGTCGTCGCCCGTTTCATCGACGCCATTGATGTAGAGGATGATCTTGGTGTCGGCGTGGTGGCGATGGCTGCGGTCAAAGACGTGGTTAAGCAGGTGACGAAGCTGCAGACAGCAGCGCGAGACCTCCGACGCCCACACTTGCGTGCCAGCCTTGTCCAGATGCTTGTACTGGTAGTCAAACTGAATCGCATCGTTAGGCTGCTCCAAAGCGTCAAAGCACAGATCAAACACCCACTGGCCGCCACACTCGTGCATAACGCGCGCGCCTTGCCACTGGCCCAGTGCGGGTAGGGAGCCCGTGATGAGCATGGTGGACGGACCAGTGGCGGCGCGGGCGATGACGAGTTGCACGCGGAGGGGGAGTTTTTCGGGGGGCATGTGCGCTGTCGTGGTGGGCTGCTGGGGATATATCTTGTTGGTGACTGGCTTGGATGTTCACGGCAGTGAAAGCAAAAATCTCGTGGCCGCGATCGTATGGTTATGATGCTTGGGTATCTTTCTGGCGCGTTGATGAGTCCGAGTGTCATGCACTGGATCACGCCGCAAATTTTACTGCAGTACTACAATGTATCAACAGCTGAGACCTGCACGGTTAACGTATCAAATACGGTTCAGTGTGTGGTCACAAATTTTCAAGTTGAGCAGTGCATGTATATTGAAGGATGAGAACCGACATCATCGGCACTTGACAGCCTACAGTGCTTTGTTTTTTTCAAGTACCAGTAAACGTCCGAGACACATCTACGCCACCACAAAAAAAAATCCGCAACAATCGCCTTGCAAAAATTACTTCCTGCAAATTTTACTTCAAAGTTTCCCCATAGCTGCCACTGTATATAAAGAGGCCCAGGCTCCCCGCACTAAGCTCTCATGCACCGCTTCAACGCCGGTGTCTTTTTGGGGGCCCTCCTGTCCTTTCTCGGGACAGGGGTGGCCGCGCAGAGCCCCTTTTACGTGACACTCACCAGTCAACTGCGATTCTCCGTTCCGTCCGGCGTCGTGAACGCGTCGCAGCTGACACCGACGCTGGAAACCAATATCCGCCACTTTTTGGCAGACACGGCCAACGCGCGGTGCTCCGGCACGTGCTCTATCTCCAGCGCCAACATGTCCACCGCGCTGGCCGAGGTCGACGGCAACTACACATTTTCCCTCACGGGCCGCATTGACACGCGCGACGCCGCGGCCTCGCTGTCGATCCTCGCCGGCGGCAACCTGTTTCCCGCCGAAATCAAGCGGTCCTGGGACCAGGCTGTCGTGACGGACACGGCGGGCGTCTTTGCCACCGCGCAGGCGCAGACGCTGGACACGGTGGAAGAGGCGACCGCGCGCCTGGTGTTTTGCGGGGACGGCGTCGTCGGGGCCGGGGAGCAGTGCGACGACTTCAACGCCGCGTCCGGGGACGGCTGCAGCGCGACGTGCCAGCTGGAGCCCGGGTACATGTGCCGGGGCACGTGGCGCGACCCCGACGCGCCGTCGTCGCTCGGGCTGCGTGTTTCAGCGGAGACCGTCGGCGGCGTGACCACGTACGCGCTGACCAGCGAGCTCGAGGCGTGCACCGGCAGCGACATCTGCCTCATGGGCGGGCTCTGGCAGCCCGATTTGTGGCCGTATACGGGCAACGTGTCCCTGCCCCCGCGCGGCTACTACTGCACCGACTACTGCAGCACGTTTCCGACGCCAGTCGGGCTGCAGGTCAACACCCTGCAGAGCGACACCGTGGATACATGCGCGCTCAAGGACGTGGATGAGTGCATGTATGGGCTGGCGATCTGCGACTTTCACAGCTACTGCGAGAACAAGGCGTACAATGCCACCACCGGGTTAGGCTATGCGTGCTACTGCGATGCGGCCTACTTTCCGACCGACACCGACGGCGGGGCGTGCTCCGAGCACGGGTTTGAGATCGTGGTGCAGGTGGCGGGCAAGGACTCGTTTGACCCGAACGAGGTGCCACTGGGCGACATGGCGGTCATGCAGGCGGTGCGCGAGGCGCTCGTGGACAAGCTGCTCACGTTCGGATTTTTCAAGACGCGCATGACGCGGAAGCTCATGCTTGAGGCCGTGCACGACTACCCCCCGGAGCTCGTGCGCGAGCTGACGGACGTCGGGTACACGGGGCGCGCGCTGTGGCAGTTCAAGCTTCGCGCCAGCAGTCACTTGGTGGACGTGGTGCGCTTTGCGAGCTCGACGTTTTTCTCGGACGTGGCGGTGCTGGAGCAGACGCTGACCGACACCGTTTCCACGCCCGCGGCGTACAAACTCTACAAGGAGCCGCGCTGTTCGAACGAGGTGAATCGCCGGTGCACGCAGGACAGCGACTGCCTCAACGGTGGCACGTGCAACCCTGACACCCCCTCCGTCACCGTCACCGCACTCGACAGCGGCGGCAGCTCCGCGCCGATCCACACGGAGTCCTCGGGCATGACGCTCGTGTCGCTCGCGTACGACAACTCGCAGACGGGCTGGAACGCGCGCATCCGGTACACGCCGTCGGACGACGCGGTCGCGCTCCTGTACCTCCCGCGCGTGGGCGCCGCGCCGACCGCCGAGCAGATGGCCGGCTTTTTCCCGGACGAGTTCCCGTGCCTGCCGCTGAACACCGGCGCGATGCAGCAGCGCCGCGACGCCACCGTGTGCTGCCTGTCCACGGTCGAGCGCGACTATACGACCACGCAGGCGTTTGCCGACTATGTCAACAACACCGCCTACGCCCTCGCGCGCGAGATCCACGCGCAGGGCAAGTGCCAACAGCGAGGCGACGCGCCCAGCAACCCGACGCAGGAGCTGCTCAACGGCACGCTTGATTTTGTCACGGGCACCTTCCGCGGCATGTCGCGCAGCACCGCCACACTCGACACGGTGCCCACGATCGGGTACCAGGACATCCTCGTGTTTATCGCGTACGAAGACATCCTGACGCTGGGCGGGATTGAGTCCAAGATTGCCGGCGGCTCGTCGCTGCGGTTTTTCCTGGGCATGGCCCAGCTGCGGCTCACCGCGACCACGTTCCTGTCCGCCTCAGTCTCGTCGCACGAGGTCACGAGCGACATCACCAATACGTACGCGTTCAGCACGGCGGGGACGACGGAGTTTACGTTTGTGCGCGAGGTCACGACGGACCTCATTGAAATCATGAACAAGACGTCGTCGCAGACGCTCAAGTTTGTGCGCGTCATGGTGGGCGTGCCGGGCGACGTCACGCACGACGACCTGCACGGGCTGCTGCCCGTCGACGGCATCATTGCCCGTGTCGGGTACACCAAGGACACCGCGACGGCGCTGCACACCTACTACCCGTGCATCAGCATGTACACGGGCGCGCCGAAGGCCGAGATCGACACGCTGCTGGCCGAGCAGGTGTACTGCGCGTTCCATGACAAGGTCTGCGAGCCGCTTGGCCCCGCGCCGGTGAACCGTGGTGGCATGATCAGCTTTATCCTCCCGCTGCAGGGCGACGCGTGGCACAAGGCGACCGCCGGGCAGGGGCTGCTCTCTCAGAAGGTGTTTTTGGACTTTGTGCTCTCCATCAAGGACGCATCGGGCAAGCGCGTGGTGGCGAATGTCCAGACGCAGACCAATATCGCAACCGAGGCGATTAACACCATGTGCTCAGAGCAGAAGCTGGAATCGTCGGTGGACGACATGTTTACGATCGACATGCACCTGGGGCTGGTCAACTCCAGCAGCGAGATGGAGAGCAGCCTGGTGTCGGCCTACGACGTGAGCAAGGGCGGGCAGCCCGTGAACCTGCAGCGCGACGTGAGCTCGCGGGCGTCGAATGTGCTGACGATGGTGCTCAAGGGCAAGGACGAGGTGTTTTCCCGGGACTACTCGCGCGACTACTCGATTGAAGTCGAGGTATCCTCTCTTTTTGTGAGCGCTTTGCTGTCTTGGGGCGATCGAAATGTTGACACTAATCCGCGACTGTGACATTGCAGGACATGATCAGCGTGTACTTTCTCAGCACCGAGAAGAAGGCACAGGTGGACGCCCTCGTGGCCGCTGGCCTGGCCGTAAAGCAGGAGACCATTGCGGACTCGGTGTCGGAAATGAGCCTGCGCCCGACGGAGCAGCTGCTGGCGCTGTGTCCTTTGCAGGTGTGCCATGTGATTTCTTGCTGTGTTTGACTTGATGCACGTGTCATGGTATGAAACGCAGTAGGGTCTGACCCAACGCAAAAAATCCACAGGCGGTCAAGGGCGCGCTCGGCTGCATCACGCGGTACGAGATCAAGTCACGCTCACTGGACATTCGCACCAACAGCATCGTCGACATTGCGCCCGAGAGCCCCGACGACTACGCGACCGTCATCGAGAATGCGGGGCTATGGACGCAGTACTCCCTCGGCGACAGCATCTACGCCAACACGCTGGGCGAGCGGCACGCCGACGTGATGAACCAGGAGTTTGCGCTCAACCGGCGCTACCGCAAGGCCTTCATGGTCAGCCCGGTGATCCCCTGGCGCGCCACGGACCTGCGCGTGGAGGGGTTTTCGTCCACGCTAAACGTCGCCCAGTTCAGCCTGTCGTTTGTCCTGCTGGCGTTTGAGCAGGATGTCGGCATCAGCTACGAGCCGATCGTGCAGGTGTCGATCCCAGGCTCGCTGCCGATTGAGCCGGATGAGTTTGCGGCGAATCTGGAGCTGCAGTCCGCGATTAGTTCGGCCTACGCGCAGGGGCTGGGGCTCCCGGACTCGTTGGTCAGCATTGACCCGGACTCGATCACGTCAGAGACGGTGAATGTCACGGATGATGCGGGCAGGAGGCGGCGGCTGCTGGCGACCAAGACAGTGACAAAGTACGAGTGCGTGGTCAAGTTTTACGAGACGGAGACGACCGACACGGGCGAGTCTGTGGCGGCACAGAAGGCGACGCAAATCGTGGACGCACTGACGGAAGTCGAATCACCGGTGGCGGGCATTTTGTTTGAAAAGGTAACCATGCTTCATTGTTGTGTGTGGGTTGGAATGTTATGTACACACAAAAATAGAAAACTAACAACAAAAACATGGATAGGTCAAAAAATCCGTCGCGCAAAAATGCACCGACTGTGAACTTCCCACGAAAGCAGACATCAAACCGCCGATCGAGCTCCGCTCCGTCATCAAGGCCAAGGTCCGCGCGTACGACAGCTGCCTGGACCCCGCCATCTCCGTCGACCTGTCCAGCATTGGCGGCGGCACGGCCACGTGCGAGACGCGCGTGGTGGACGGCGTCGAGTACACGATCGGCCCGCGCGGCCCGCTCAACGACGAGCAGTGGACTGCCGTCGGCGGCGGCTACGACATCCTCACGGGCGACGCGGCGTTCAGCGCCGGGCGCAAGCAGTATGACTTTTGCGGCGACATGCCGATGCACTGGGAGTATGCTTCAGGCTCGGCGCAGGCGACCTGGGACGCGCTCAAGGCACAATTCGCCACGTGCTGCATGTGCCTGTCCACGCCCAAGCTGTCCAAGGTCAAGGGCGACTACGTGCACACCTACTCGTGGGCGCAGAGCGTGGACGACCTTGCCAACCTGCCCGAGTGGAAGCAGTACGACACCACCAGCGGCAAGACCCTGATGAACCCGCAGGTCAACACTTTCCGCAACGCGCCGGCATTATCCCTCAAGGTCTCCAAGGACAACCTCCCGCCAGCGGCATGGGGTTTTGAGTTTGACGAGTACGCGCAGCTGCACTTTTACGCGGGCACGTGCGCGGCTGGCTACGGCTTTGTCACGGTCGCGGACGGGTGCGAGCTGTGCGCCGTCGGCTCGTGGCGCGGCGGCGACGAAAAGGACCGCATCTCCTGCCAGACGTGCGTGGACGCGTTTGGCGCCGACAGCCACCGCACGACCAAGCTCCCCGGGCAGTCGGATGGCTCGCTGTGGGGCAGCCCGTGCGAGTGCGACAAGGGCTACTACTCGTGGGCCGAGAAGCGCGACGACGCGTCGTCGCCCACGCGCTACCAGTGCGAGAAGTGCCCCGCCAACACGTACAAGGCGCTCGTCGGCGACACGGTCGGGCTCTGCCTCGCGTGCCCGGCAGGGACCGTGTCGCGCGCCGGCTCCGCCTCGCAGGGCGACTGCGTGGTGCCGAATGCGCAGACCCTGGGCGAGTACGAGCGCGAGGACCACGTCTACGACTCGCTGCTCGGCCTCGTCTCGCACACGGTGCGCGTGCAGAGCGCGTGGACGGACCCGCGCCCGCAGTACCAGGACAACTCGCGGCGGTGCTCGCTGGCGGTCGGCGGACTCGGGGTCGACTGCCCGGACCTCTCGCACGCCAGCGTGTACGCCACGGCCGTCACGCCGAGCACGCTCGACAACCAGGTCAAAATCACGGCGCTCGGCGTGGGCGACGACCCCGCGCTCCCCGGGCTGCTCATGCACGTGGGGGTCCCCGCGTACCCGCAGCGCTACCGCGTCGCCATGCAGCCCGGCGCGGGCAACCTGCTCATGTACGACACGTGGTACGACCGCGTGGACCTCAAGGAGACCGCCAAGTATGTGAGCCTGTCGCTGCGCAAGAGCTACGGCGGGCCGCGCTTCCCCGGCTTTGTCGAGCCCGTGCTCGGGGGTGTCCGCGCGTGGCCGGCCGGCACGAAAATTAACTACAAGCTGCGCGTGGACACGCCTGGCATCGACCTTGCCACGACCAACGTGCGCGTGGTGACCTTTCTCACGACCCAGAAGCTCGAGAGCAACACCGACTGGCAGTGGATCATCTGCGACTCGCAGGGCGGCGAGCCCGAGTTTTGCCAGCACCGCGCGGACCCCGACAATGTTCTCAAGCAAAACTTCAAAAACGCCCTCGTCAAGACCGGCACCATCTTCCGCCTGCAGCCGACCAAATCCTGCTTCACCGAGCTCTGGTGGCTCGACGACTGCCTCGATGCCACGATGCCGCCGCTCGGCGACCGCCACGACGACGTGTTTGAGTGGGTGCCGTTTGCCGACTCGGGCGAGACCGTGAGCGACAGTGAGTATTTCCTGTACACCACCTTTCACTACGGGCCCACGCGCCAGTGCGCGGCGCACGCCTGCGTCGAGGCCGACATGTACGCTGGGCTCAGCGCGCACCTGGCCGAGCCGTACGCGGCGGCCGACTATGCCGAGCTGCACTTCCTGCCGGGCACGGAAATCACGGTGCAGACCAAGACTGAGGGCGTGGTGTACGAGCCGCTGCTCAACACCAGCCTCGGCCTGCTCTCGTCCGAAAAGTACCAGCACCCCCTCCCCGCGGGCGGGGGGCATGCCGCGACGTACCTGCAGCTGGACCAAACCACGGCGTCGCGGCCGTGCACCCTGGACGTGACGGGGACCAACGTCGAGTGTGGCAGCGAGGTGTACGAGGATGTCTTCCCCACCAGTATGCTGACGAACGAGGTCATGAACCTCGGCGCGTTCACGACGCAGTACGCCGCGCTCCAGTCCAGTAAAGAGTGCTGCGCGGACGGGCTGACGGAGAGCTGCGCGGTGGAGCAGGCGGTGTGCTACGACGGGTTCCGCACGGACACCGCGCAGAGCCCGCGCCGCGAGACCTATGCGCAGCTGCCGGGCTTCTCGGCCGACACGAAAAATCTGCACGACCTGCTGTACCAGTGCGGGGCGGGTGGCAACGAGACCTGCGCGTGCAGCAGCAGCGCCCTGGCCGCGGTCACCAACACCGTGCACGCGTACCCCGACCGCGGCGCGGACATCGACGCCTGCGTGGTGGAAGCCGACAACACGCTGGTGCCGGGCGGCCTGTGCACCGACGCGGGCCTGGGCCTCGCCGTGCACGCCACCGCCGCCGGGCCGCCGTCCAGCGTGCAGTACGCCCTGACGGTGGACGACGCGACCGTCGACGTCAGCATCGACGCGCAGCACACCCTGTTTGGCCAGTGGGTCCTCGCGAACTACGAGGCGTGGCCCGTGCAGGAGTGCACGCAGCCGCGCATCACCGCGACGCCCTGCAAGGTGCCCGGCGGCGGCGCGGCGCCGGACTATGTCTTTTCCGTGGCCGTCGAGGCCTTCCGCACGCTGATCGTGGACTCGTCGGCGCCTGCGTTGACCGGGCGCATGGAGGCGCACGATGTCCTCCTGCGCGTGCACCAGACGGCCGGCGCGGTGCCGGTGCTGCGGCCGATCTCGTCGCTGTACGCCGAGGCGCCTCTGTCGTTTTTTGACACGACGGGCGGCTGCGGGCTCGCGTGCACGGACGCGCTGCTGGCGGACCTGGACGTCGTCGGCGAGCGCAAGCCGCTATTCACACTCCACACCGGCAAGATCCAGGCCCACGTCCCGCCGTGTGCGTGCGACGCGCGCGACACCGTCCCAGCCACGATCGCCGGGTACTCGGACGGCAACGTGCCGAGCCCCGACCACGTGCTCGACGCGGCGGACCTGACCGCGTGCTTTGCGACCGGCACGTGCCCGTCGCAGTGCACGTCCGCGTGCGTCTCTCTGGCACTCGAGACCGCGCAGCCGACCGCGGTGCACTCGATCGTGTACAGCGGCGTGTACCCCGCGAACCAGCTCGAGATTTCGCACATGGAGAACGGTGGCAGCTGGCTCAAGTACACCACGATCGACCTCGAGGACACCACCGGCGAGCGCGTCGACCCCGAGCGCGTGTACGACCTGCCGCTGCCGCTGTCGGCCGTGCAAACGTGCTCCGGCGCGGCCACGGGCTGCGGCTTCCAGACCTTTGCGCGCGCCCAGGAGATCGCCGAGGGCACGCGCGCGCTGGACTGGCTCGTGGGCGCGGAGGCCGAGACGTGCGCCGCCACCTGCGCCGCCGCCAGCGCGACCTGCGACGAAACCGTGCTCTACAACCTGCACACGCAGGCCGAGGCCGTGGCCGCCATCGCCCTGTCGCCCCTGCACGCGTCGGCCTCGGATCCGTACGCCAATGTCGTCGGGGCCTGCACGAACGCGCCCCTGCTGTTTGACGGCAGCACGTTCACCTACAACGACTGCCAGGACCTGGCCCTGGCGGGCTTTGGCCGCGCGACAGCAATCCACGACGTGGGCCCGCCGAGCGACCGCCTGCACAATGGCGCGCTCTGCCACGCGCAAAACGCCGCGCAAAAATTGTGCCCGTGCTCCAACGGCCAGGCCACCCCCGACGCCACCGCCGAGCTCCGCCTGCCGACGGCCCCCGAGGTCCGGGCGTACGAGCACGCGCTGCACGCCTCGCTGCTCACCATCGACAAGACGGGGCTGGGCGGATGGTACCAGCTCGACTTTGCGATCAACATGGGCGCCGATGCGAGCGGTCTGGACCGCGACGTGACGGTGCCGCCCTCGACGACCGCCGTCTCCAACGGCCCGCACGGCAGCCAGGGCTCGCGCTTTACGGAAACCTTGAGCATCAGCACCGTGTTCAACTCGCAGAGCCATGGGTTTACCGTGGCGTTTTGGATTAATGTCCACCAGTGGTCGCAGTTTTACTACAGCTTCTGGGCGCAGAGCGTCGCCGACCCGACGAACCAGTGGGTTGGATTTGAGTACCAAACCGCCACGAGCCTGCGTGTGCACATGTCAGATGCCACAGCCCCGCCCCCGTTCTACCATGACCTCCCCGACATGTTTGCGGTGGATACATGGGTGCACCTCGTGTGGTCGATTGCCCCGGACGGCTCCTGGGAGATTTACCAAAACGGAATCAAGCGCCTGTCGCTGCCGCAGCACCAGACCTTCCACCACGACTTTACCGTGGAATTCCGCAACGTCGCCGGCTACACCGAGTCGTCCCTGGACGACATCCGGCTGTACGAGCGCGTGTTGACCGTGGCCGAAGTCGTGGACATCTACCGCGGCCACGAGGCGCAAGTGTGCGGCGCCGCGTGCTCCGCGGCGATGGACGCGGGGCTGAGCGGGTGGGTGCCCGTGACCGACTCGGCGGTGCTGGGCGGTGGCAACCTGGTGTGTGCCACCGCGAGTGGGTGTGTGGTGGACGGCGTTACCTACCCGGCGCACACGCTGGCCTCAGAGGCGTACCCAGAGAATGCGACGACCGCCCAGGCGTACACCCACTACCGGTTTTCGAATGCGGAGAACCTCGCGCATGACTCGCGCGTGTACGAGGTCAAGCTCTACACCGACTCGCTCTGCACACAACAGATTGACACGAGCAGCGGTGTCACGTTTTCCTCGTCCTGGCCCTCGTCCGAGAGCATGTGGGACGGCAACGACGCGACGTGGTTCTCCATCCCCGACTCCAACTTTGTCACGAACATTGAGGCCGCGTTTGCCAGTCCCGTGGTGCTCGGGTGCGTGTGGATCACGGGCATGGGCGTGATGGACGACCCGAACAATGCCGACCGCCACAAGGGCGGCGTGCGCGTGGAGGCCTTGAACGCGGAAGCGGTGTGGCAGGAAATCGCCGCGCCCGTGCCGTACAGCGACGTCACGCCGCGGTCGGCCCCGGGCTTCCTCGGGAGCGTGCTCCGCTACCCGCTGACGGGGCTCGGCGCTCGCTCGCACCTGATCAAGGTCGCGGTGCCGAAGCGGCCGCTGTGGAATCTGTCCATGAAGGACGCCACCGCGGCCGCTAGCGCGCAGGTGCTCAACGTCGCGCTGTGCTCCACGCCCGGGTGTGCTGCACCCAACGACGCGGGGCGGCTGTGCCCGCGGGAGGCTGGTGCATGCTACACCGAGGCGCCTGCGCCCCACGACTGCACGCAGACCACGCAGCGCGAACTCATGGCGTCGCCGACGCACGAAATTGTCGCGGCGCACTTTTCCACCGTGCAGGCGCTGCCGGCCGTGGCGGCCCCCGCGTCGTGTGCGCGCAACACCTACCGCAGCGCCAGCAGCGAGTGCGTGCCCTGCGCCACCAATATGGTCTCTGCCGGCGGGGACGCCATCGGATGCGCGCCCGTGGCGTGCCCCCCGGACACCTACTACGAGCTCGATGAGTGGATGGTCGGCGATCCCAGCGCGACGTGCGACCAGACGTGCGGCGCCGTCAGCAAGCAGTGCGACGCGGTGATGCAGAGCTCGATGCACAGCGCGGAGGAGCTGCAGGCGCTCATCTTTAAGCTCATTGCCGTGGATTGTACGGCGGGCGACGCGGTGAACCACGCCGGGTCACCGCTGTACAAGACCGGGGGCACCTGCCACCCGTTTACGACGACGTGGACCGACGCGTCGTTCACCCAGCTGGTGAGCTCCTCGTGCTCGGCTAACGACGACCCCTCTGGGCGCCCGCTCTGCCGCTGCCACGCGGGCACCACCTGCACGCCCTGCCCGGCCCTGCACAGCGCCCCGGCCAACAGCGTCGGCGCGCAGGCGTGCCGGCAGACGGAAGCCGTGGGGGCGCTGGAGCAGCCCGCGTGCTCCGAGGTCGAGCTCGATGCGTCTGTGTCGGTGCCCTACGTCATGTACGACCTTGGGGAGCACCGCGGGATCTCCGAAGTCCAGCTCACGCCGCGCGGGCGCTGCGGCGGTGGCGCGGACTGGGCCAACCTGCAGAATTATGAGGTGTTGGTGTCGGACAGCAGCACGCTCGACAACACCGCGATCGTGTGCGCGCAGTACAGCGCCGCGGACAATGCCCACCTGCAGTACGCGCCGGGTGGCGTCCTGAGCAAGCCGTGCGAGGTGTTTGGGCGCTATGTCTACCTGAAGATGACCGGCCCCGTGACCGGAGCGCTCGCGTACGACGAGTTTGCGGTGATCCCCTCGCCGTTTGCCTGGGAGGACACGCACCGCTACCGGTGGTCCGCCAACGTGGATACCTTCAAGTTCCTCACGCTGTGGAACGCCCCGCTCAGCGCGGTGGAGCGGCAGGACGCGGTGCTGGACTGGAACGAGTACGGCAGCGTGGAGTACTTTGACTACCAGCTGGCGGACTACGAATGGCCCAACGGCCTGCTCCGCAGCGGGCAGACGTGGCAGGCGCTCAAGGACGCGCAGACCCGGCACCCGCTGTTCCCGCCCAGCGCCGAGCAGCCGCTTGTGGCCACGTTTGACGGCACGGAGGCGTACGTGCAGTTCCGCCTCCCGGATGTGGACGCGGTCGGCGGCGTGGTGATCCAGCCGGGCCCGCGCTACGCCGACGGGGCGTGGCCGAGCACGTGGTCGCACGCGTGGCCGGGGCGCGTCCGCGTGTACTCGTCGCTCGTGGACGACTTTGACGCGGCGGTGTCGTCGGCCGTGCTGCTGCTCGACCAGCAGGTGCCCTACGAGTACGACGGGCGCGGCATCCCGCAGGACCTCACGTACACGCTGCCGCTGCCGGCCGACGCCCCCGTCGCGCCCGCGCGCTTTGTCCGCGTCGTCCTCAACCGGTGCACCGAGGCGATTTGCGCGGCGCAGGACGCGGACCGCCTCGAGTTCCGCGTGGGCTTTACCAAGTGCGTCTACAAGTGCGAGGGCTGCTGCGCGCCGGTCGCGCTGCTGGCCCACGACGCCGCGCCGTGGCTGTCGCTCGCCGCGGGGCAGACGGCCGACCGCAGCGCGTGGTACGCCTCGCACACGCACTGCCCGTACGACCAGGGCGGGGCCACGTCGTTTGAGCGGTGCGGCGAGCGCGCGTGTGCGACACGCGCGTACACGCTGGTCTACCACGGCAGCCTGTACAAGCTCGGCGACGCGAGCGGGCCGGCCACGCCGCGCCTGCAGGTCCGCCGCGGCGCCACCACCACGATCGCGTGGCCGAACTCGCACCCTGTGGTCGTCAGCGAAGAGAGCGTGCACAAGGGGCCGCCCTACGCCCACGCCACGACCGGCACGCTGCAGACCACCGTGACCGTGCCCGCGGCGTCCACGCTCGAGCGCCTGTACTACTACTGCGACAATCACGACACCATGGGCGTGGGCGTCATTGACATTCTGCCGGCAGACGGCGTGCCGCCCGCGAGCGTGACGTGCGCAGCGTCGTCGAGCTCGTTTGACTTTTCGGCCGTGCAGGCGACGTTTTCCTTTGCGCCCGTGCAGGCCAGCACGATCTACGACGCGACCTTTGACCCGACGGGGCAGACGTGGTTCAGCGCGCGCGCGTCGTTTGCCGACTATGTCGTCGGCGACGGGCACCTCTTCCCCACAAATCCCGCGACAAGCGTGACGTGGGTCGGCCCGTACGCGGGCGGCGCGTTCCTGCGGCAGGTGTCGACCAACGCGCGCGTCGCGCAGCAGTTTGTGCCGTGGGGCGTGGGCTCACTGCACACGAGCGCGGGCGAGGTCGGGAGCGCAGAGCTCGTTGTGCGCCGCGGGTTTATGGGCCCCGGCGGCGCGGGCTTTGTGGAGCGCCTGGACATGCCGGCCACCGGCTGGGACCGCGCCGTCACGGTGGAAGCGGAGCTGCACCTTGCCCTCAAGACGCTCTTCCGGCAGGACGACGCCTACTACCCAACATGGAAGGACGGGGGCGTGGTGCACCTAGTCAGCTTTGTGACCGACAAGCTGCTGGACGACAGCCCGACGTCGACCGACTTTAACTGGATCGTGTGCGGGCGCCTCGAGCAGCACCTCGACGCCTTTCCGGTGCCGTCGCTCGTGCTCAACAAAGACGACCTCGTCGGCCAGCAGCCGCCTGGCGGCCCGCAGCAGAACACGGGCGTGTCGTACAAGACACAGGACCTCTTTGTGTCGCAGGGCGGCTGGCTCCCGAACCTCCCGTCGCTCGCGGATGCCAGCTGCGACCCCTCGTCGCCCCGCTACGCCAGCGACTGCCAGACCAGCTTCACGTCCACCACCGTCGCGCTCGGGTACCCCCGCTGCGACCTCAGCGCGTCCCTGGCGACGCAGGGCCGCTGCGCGTACACGGTCAAGGACGTCCTCGACCACTACTACTACAACAACCCCAAGCGCTACACTGGCGCGTGCGAGACCTTCGACAGCCTTGGCGCCCGGACCTGGTACCTCCCGCCCGTCACTGCCAACTTTGAAGACTTTCTGGGCACGGTGGACCTGGTGCGCGAGGGGCAAATGAACATGAACACCAACGGCGGCTTCACCCTGGTGTTCAAGTACAAGCCGACGGGGACGATGGCCATGCGGGGTATCCTGTGGAACTTCTGGGACCCGGGCACGTCGTCGCAGATGCAGGTGCGGCTGGGCTCGAATGACATTGTCTTTTTCATGTACCGCTCCAACTCCTGTGAGATTACGATCCCGCACACGGTCTGGAGCGTCACGGAGCTCGTCATTGAGTACGACGCCACGTCGCAGAAGCTCGTTGCGCGCGGGCTGGAGCGCTCCATCGGCTACGACAATGGCGTGCTGGCGGAGCTCTCCAACACCACCATCGACCTGGAGACGACCTGTCCGGGGGGCATGGCGCCGGCCGACATTGACCTCGCCTCCGCGCAAGCGGATGCCAACTTCCGGTCGCGCATGGGCATGCACAACGGGGCGAGTGCCATCAAGGCGGACGTGTACGGCATGGTTTTCTTTGACCGCCGGGTGGACGCGTCGGCGTCGGACGCCGTGCTCGCGGCGATGGACACAACGTCGCACACGCTGTACAACCAGGGCGACGCGCCCAGCACGGCGCACACGGGCTACCCAGCGCTCGCGGCGTTTACCATCCCGTGCATCGTCAAGCCGGGCGCGCACGCCGACATGCTGCAGAACACGCTCGGTGGCGTGACCCGCAACCTGGACCCGCGCGAGCCTGTCATCAAGACGAGCGGCGATACGGCGCCCGTGCTCCTGCACCGGCAAAAGGCCAGCGTGTGCCACATGGACCTGTACGGCGCACAGGTCGAGTTTGACGGCGGCGCCACCGAGCGCTTCCTGCCACGCCGCGACACGTCGATCGCCTCGAACCCGCCCACGGGCGTCGACAACCGCGGGCAGCTGCCGTACGCGGGCTACGACTCGATGGCTTGCTCGGTGCCGATGCCGGACCTCGTGGACGCCGCCGCCGAAGAGGCCTACCTCGGCAGCGCGAGTCTGGCCACCGCGCTCGCGCTCTTTGCGGGCCAGCACGACTGCATCTGCGGCGCGATCGCGCACGTGTACGCCGACGACGGCAGCAACACCATGCTGAAACTCGAGCGCACCGACCTCGCGCAGCCCAGCGGGCACGAGTACGTGTTTGCCTCGCCGCTCGCGAGCGCGGACGTGGCGAGCGGCAACGTGCTTGGGCGCGGGTTCGCCAACGCCATCTCGTCACTGACGGTCTTTGCCACGCCCGACGTCGCCAGCACCTCGTACGGCACGACCACCGCGGCGCTGCCGGCCGAGTACGACATCTGCGGCAACCGCCCCGACCCGGACCACGCGGGCAGCACCAACGAGCGCAACGCGCACGTGCTGGACGGCGTCGTGATCCCGCTCGGGCGCACGCCGAAGCCGACGTACCAGCCGCCGATTGGCAACTTCCGGGGCACCATGCACTGGCCGCGCGACGGCTGCAGCTACATCAAGCCGCACCTGAGCGTCTCCGCGTCGCTCGCCACCTTTGCTGACCCAGACGTGCCCGCGACCAAGCGCGCGCTCGCGTCGGTGGCCGACATTGGCGTCATTGACGAGACCGCGAGCAGCGGTGAGTTTGAGTGGTTCTACGGGCGCGCGCAGCTCAGCGACGCGGGCATCCCCGAGTTTGCCACCGCGTGTGTCCAGGGCGGCGACGGCTTGCCGGTCGACGTCCCGTGCGCGTACGCGTCCACCTTTGGCGGGCTCGTGCTCAACGCCGACGAGGCCTTTTTGGGCACCGAGTTTGAGCACCAGTTTGTCGACCTGGTGTACCTGGAGGACCGCGGCTGGCGGCACGTGTGGTTCGGGCAGTGGAAGAACGCGTCGGACCGGTACTATGTCCGCGAGCTCGCCGCGGGCGCCGCGCGCCACCACTTTGCCGCGGGCGACCTGCTGATTGGCGGGCGCGAGGGCGTCGGCACGGCTGCCGAGCGCTGCCCGGCCTCGGCGCGGTACGGGAACGAGCTCGGCGTGCTCACGTGGACGCCCGACATCACCGGCAGCGCGACCAACTACTATTTGTATACCATGTTCATGGTCGGCGAGAGCGAGGCGTGCCGCGAGCACGCGTGCGATGAATCGGCCGTGTTGTCGGCGCTGGACGCCCACGTCGCGCGCGCGCCGTTCCCCGAAGAGCGCACACCGCTCGTCGTCATGCAGGGCTCGCGCGTGGGCCTCAAGCGCGCGCCGACGGCCCGCTTCGCCCTCGAGCCGGGGTGCTTCGTGATCGACGCAGTGGCCGGCGCCTCGCCCGTCACCTACACGATTACGCCGGCCGTGGCGAATTTCGCGCAGGACCTCGCGGACTTGGGGGTGTGCACTGAATGCGTGCGCGGCGTGTGCCCGGCCTCCAGCGCGCCCTGCCAGTTTTACGATGCGGCGGCGGACACGGTGTACTACAGCCTCCCGGCGTTTACCGGGCCGACGACGTCGGCTGTGCTCGTGCTAACGACGGGAGGGGCGACGTGGACCGGCGTGGCGCTCGGCACCGCGGGGCGCCCTGGCACTGGCCTCTATGTGGATCCAGGGTGGGCCGCCGGCGACAAGGTGTATACCACACCGGACCTCCAGTGCGCCAGCGGGGCTGCCCGCCGCCGCTCGCTGCAGTCGCTGCTGGTCACGCCGCTGCGCGCGTTTGCCCCGGCCGCGCGCCGCGTCAAGGCACAGAAAGCGCCACCCGCGCCGGTGAAACTGCGCGTGCAGCCCCCGAGCCCGAGCCGCAAGCTGCTGACGGTGGGCGCTGGTGCCGGTGATGCTTCGACTCCACGCCACATGCTGTTGGGCGTTGGGATGGACAAGACAGCCGCAGGCGCCAACGTGCAGCGCGAGATCACCAGCGTCGACGGCAAGCGCGCCATGGCGGACGCGGTGTGCGGCGGCGGCAATCACTCGGTGTGCGACCTCGTGCGCCTCGAGGTGCAGATCCCCCGTGCACGGTACTGCGACGCCGAGCCGGAGCTGCTCCACGAGATGGACCGCCAGGTGGCGCTCATGAACCCCGACGGCAAGTTTAGGTTCACGGCGGTCAGCGTGTACCGCCCGGTGTTTTTCTCTGCGTGCTTCCAGTCCAGCGTGTACATGCGCCGACTCCTCACGGATATGCGGTCGGTTTCAGTTTTGGCCGCTATTAACGCGCAACCCGAAGGCGATTGCACGAGTGGGAGCGACTGCCAGATTATTCTGCAAACAGAGGATTTGAAAATCAACGACGAGCCGCTGTGGGGCATCGAGACCGCCATGTCCCTCCTGAACGAGCCCGTGGGCTACCGCCTGTGCTTTGGCGACGAGCGCTGCAACTCGTACATCGAAATCGCCAACGTCACCACGAAAAAGGGGCAGCCAGTGATCGAGGACAACTCCCCGTCGCCGTGGGCCGTGGCCGCCATCGTGCTCGCGGTGGCGTTTGTCATTGCCGGTGCATTTTTGATGAAAAACTGCTGGACACAGACGGTCCTGCGCGAGGTGCAGTACAGCAAGTTCCAGAAGCATGCCGGGGTTGTGCCTGCCGCCGTGCCGCAGCACGTGACGCACTATGAAGCCCCCAAGGGTGGTGTGGTGTTTGCGAATGATGCTCCGGCTGCCACGCTTGGGTATGTTGCGGGACCGGTTGCTCAGCCGTATGTTGGTAACGGTGGGATGCAGTACAGCAAGTTCCAGAAGCATGCCGGGGTTGTGCCTGCCGCCGTGCCGCACTATGAAGCCCCCAAGGGTGGTGTGGTGTTTGCGAATGATGCCCCGGCTGCCACGCTTGGGTATGTTGCGGGTCCGGTTGCTCAGCCGTATGTTGGTAACGGTGGGATGCAGTATGGCGGCTGGGGCGGGCATGCCTGAGCATGGTGTATCGTTTTGTCTTGACTTTTAGGTTTTATTGCACATGTTTGGTCCGAATGTGAATGAGTTCGCTTCCTAGTCGACTCAGTTCACTGCCAAAACTAGTTTAGGGCCCTGCCCTTCTCGGCTTCAATTATTATCGGTTGAGAGTAAACAAACTGGAACTGGAAACGTATAAATAGAGTGTCAGGCGCGTCATTGAGCCAGCATGGGGTGGGATGCGGCGTCCACGCTGCTGACCTTGACGTACCTGCTGGGCGTGGGGGTTTTTCTGTGCTGTATTCTGGCGTGCGTGCCGGCGGTGCATGCGTACCGGCACCAAAGGGATGAGGCACTGGACAGTTCGCCTGACAGTGTTTCTGACGGCTAGAGGTGGACGCTTTTTTCAACAGCAGACATGTCGACAAAACTACGTCTGTCGCGAGGCATTAAAATTCAATCCAAAAACACCATTAAAAGAGTCATCGACATTCACAACTTCAACTTCAAAGTGAATGATGTTCATATAACCGCATATTATATCTTTTGTCAAGGATAAACTACTCTATGTCTAACCACGCTCGGACTGAAATGCGCTTTCGGCAGTCTCGGACTCGCCTAAGGACAAATTGATTTGTACCATGGGACTTGGTGGAATCCACCCAGTCCGAGACTGCCGAAACCGCATTTCAGTCCCAGCGTGGTATGTTTTGGCAGGGCAAAACAATAAAACATACAAACAACTGCCACTCGAAATAAATCATATGGGGCTGATTGGGTTATTACTAAGTCTTTATGTATACAAAGCACACCTCAAAAGAAAACATGGACTGCCAAGTGCAAATAATCAAATGTTTTCTGTCACTTTACTTGCACTGCCAAAACTTATTAGACTGACAGTATGACAACTGCATTTTTTGAGACCACTTTTCAGCATCGCGTTTATAAGTTGGTACAGCCCAACTATTTTCAGTTGTCACACTTTTGGCAGCAATTGACATACAAATCATGAAATACATTCAAGTTTCCTTTACGCGCACATAGATCACCAGAAAAAGGTATATAAACAAGTACCGCAAGCACTTCCAGCAAAAGATACCTCAACATGGCCGCAGGTGTGGAGACGATATATAATTTCTTTTCTGGCCTTTTCAAACCAGATGTCCGGGCTCAGCGTATGATGATTTTGCATGTATTTTTCTTGGTGGTCCTTACCTTTATCCAGCTTGGATTCACGGTAACGTACATCAATGACAAGGCAGACATTGACATGTTGACCCAGACTGCATTCAACGTGTCATATGATTGGACCACAGACGGGCCTAAGAATGTCTTGAAGGAGGCATTTCCCAAAGTTACAACCCCCGACGAGACCATCGGTGTTCCAGAGTTGAAAAACTACGTGCACATGACGTGCCTTCCGTTGTGGCGGACTGTGCGTGAAGAGCAGAGCGTGTTTAGGTGGTTTTTGTGGGTTTTCGCCATATATTATGCCATTTATTCTCTACGCTGGCTGACCATTGTTTTTATGGCCCGAAGGAATGAATCAAAGTTGGAGGGCTCGACTCAAGCCTGGGACTTTTACTTTGAGACGATTACCTGGTGGGTGACTCAAATTGTGGAAGTGGTTTTCATTACGTATGCTTTCCTTGGCTTTTTCCATCGGTACACAAACGAGTACACGCCTGAATCTTTCAATGAAGGCCGAAAGCAAATGATTACAGCAGCCGTGACTACGAATTATGATATGACAGAAAGTTGCTTTGCACTGGACCAGGTCTTGGGTCATGATCTGTGGGGCAAGCACACGCCGTGGGCGGCGGACAAGCTCATGATGGATCAAGTGATTGGCACGACTATCTTTGCTCTGGCTAGTATTCGGTACCTGATGACTGCTGCTCTTTTGTATGGCAGCACTGCCAAAACACCTGATTTTGGTGGAAGTGCCAACATTCCCGGCATGGCCATGGGATACCCGCCGATGTACAACGTCGTGGCCATGCGTTAGATCACAGGGAGAATTTTCTGTTTGTTCTGAATATTGTCGATTCCACTTGCTTTGTCCCTGCGAAAAAAATCGACAAGAGAGAATTTTCTAGCCCTGGTACAAGTTGAAAGTAAAGCACATAGATGTCTTTCCATTTGTACCAAGACCTAGAAAAAAATTCTCGTCGATTTTTTTGGAGGGACAAATCAAGTGGAAGCGTCAATAGGTTGTGTAGAACATGTTTATTGCATTTGAATATAAAGTTATGAATAATGTTTTTATTTTCTGTATCCACTTCACACATCTCCCCTCGTGCATTCCACCGACCACCCAGGATGTTTCACCGGGTCCTGACCACGTATATTCCCTACCTTCAGTCTAATACAAAACAAAAATACCCACAAGATCCATCTATTGTCGATTCCACTTGCTTTGTCCCTGCGAAAAAATCGACAAGAGAGAATTTTCTAGCCCTGATACAAGTTGAAAGTAAAGCACATAGATGTCTTTCCATTCGTACCAAGACCTAGAAAAAAAATCTCGTCGATTTTTTTTGGAGGGACAAATCAAGTGGAAGCGTCAATACCGTCGACTACCATTTGGTTGACCCCCTGTGAACTATTTGGGAATTTTTATTCGCTCGCCCCACCCCCTATTTCTCAATTGGAAATGCCCCACTACCTATTTTTAAATTAGCTTACCAAATAGTTCACAGGGGGTCAACCAAATGGCAGTTCACGGTAT
>MDSV01028450.1_pt1 | contig 22953 bp, 14 predicted proteins | sample 810851 | NCBI WGS metagenome assembly MDSV01 (sample SAMN05326640, study PRJNA326480) | marine metagenome | isolation source: seawater | place: Atlantic Ocean: North East | collected 2012 | reverse complement strand
TTCCGCAGTTCTGCGAGCAACTTCAGATCTCTGCATTGCTTCTGCTTCCTTTTCAGCAAGTGTTGCGTTATATTCAGCGATACTTGCTCTAGATGTATTTTCACCTTCGATGGCAGTAGCTTCAAGCACTGCAACTTCCTTACGTTGTGAAGCATCTGCTCCTTTCTTACCGATTTCACCGGCAGCGGCATTTTCTGCAACTTGGATGTCTCGAACTCTGTGTGCTTCTGCTTGTCCAATGTCACCATCACGGTTAGCAGCTGCAACATCAGACTTTGCAGCGTTCACAGCGATTGCTGCTGCCTTCTTACCGATAGACTCGATATAGTCAGAATCATCAGTAATATCTGTAATGTTAACGTTGATCAGGTTTAGACCCAACTTGTTTAGTTCGTGACCGACGTTGTCACGAATAGACTCTAGGAATTGGTCACGGTCCTGGTTGATTTGCTCGATTGTTAGCGAAGCAACGGTTAGACGTAGTTGACCAAAGATGATTTCAGAAGCCATAGACTCAATTTGAGTTGGCGTCAAGTGCAGAAGTCTTTCTGCAGCGTTGTTCATGATTAGCGGGTCAGTGCTAACACCCACTGTGAATGTGGATGGAACGTTGATTCTGATGTTCTGCAGGGACAGAGCATTTGTCAATGGGATGTTGATGGTCATTGGAATCAGACTCAACTTCTTCCAATCCTGTATAAGCGGCCACACAAGTGTCGCACCACCGTGAATACAGCGGGATGCTTTGCCGCCTCCAACTCGTCCATAAACGACGAGAATCTCGTCGGATGCACATCGCTTGTATCTTGTTACAAGCAAAATTATTCCGAATGCAAAAATCAGTCCAAATCCTGCAATAAGCAGGAATAGTGTTACTCCAGTATCCATTATTATTCACCTCATTCTTCTGATGTTAGTTCATCACCCTCGCTAAGCGGTTCAACAATCAGAGTAGAACCGATTACGTCTACGACCTTGATTAGTTCACCACTAGGAATTAGTTTTGTTTTGTCTCTACCCCTCGCTAGAAGAGTTCGAAGTGTTCCATCAACTGCAACTTGTACTTCTCCTTCCTCGTTAGGTTTGATTCGAGAGTATACGTGGCCTTTTGACCCTAGTGCACTTGAATGCTTCATTGTACCATCTGCTTGAAGGTTTGAAATTCCTTGCATCATGTATCTTACCATGTATAGGGAACCGCCTGCAGCGAAGCCACCAGAAATAACCGCGATTATCTCCTGGTCAGTAGCTGAAACTACGAACATTCCAGTAAGTCCGAACATCATTATTGCTGCTGCAATACCTTGCAAGCTGAATAATTCGAATGCCAAAGTACTGTCCATACTGACATCAGTATCAAACGCAGTATCGATAACTCCACCTAAAATGTCACCAACTAACATCAAGCCCATCATCAAGATGAAGAATAATGAGCCGAAAACAGCACAGCAGACAAAGATTATCTCTATCACAGAGGGTGCTGTAAAGCCAAAAATATCAGCAATCCATTCAAAAACAGTCATTGCGACCCCAACCTCCCCTACATTCGTTACTTAATGACCTTATTGCCATCATTATTTTTGTTCATTTCGTCCTGAATTTTCTTTTTCTCGTAAATTGCGACTAATGAAACGGATGCTCCGGCAATAACTGCAGCGACAATCACATTTATTCCCGCAGCGTAACCAATCAAGAATACCCACAAGGGAAGGAATGCGAATAAAAATCTCCTCATAATCGGCCAAAATCCACTGAATAACTCATCAGATGGATCGGTTACAACCATTCAAACCACTCAAAAGAATAGGGTACCAATCATTATTGTTAGAACCCACATCCCAATTCCAAATCCAAGGCCTTTGCCTTGTTTTGCCATTTGGTCTTCATGCACTTCTTTTTGCATGTTCTTCATTGGGTTAAGGAGTAAATCTCTCTGTTCTTGTCTAAAAACGACCAATCCGAGCACAAAACATGCTGCTGCACCGGTTCCGAATAGTGTAGTTATCGCTCCATCAACCTGTTCCATGAGTTTCAAAGAAAGCCAAATCTGTGTTGCGGCCATCATGAACCACAGGAAAGAGCCCCTTTCAGCAACTGCCATGATATGCTTAAATCATACTCCTTATTGAGAATAACCCCGGTTTGCACCATAGTTTTCCAAACTTAACACAGACTTATTCAAGTACTAATCGGGATATCTCCGTTCATGGGGAGAGTTCGTCATGCGGTTGCGGGCAATCCAATTGTTCACTCCCTGTCCCCTGTACTAACAGCCTTGGTCCATGCACATTTATCGAGACAGGAAGATGTTGAGATTCCTGGTCTAAAGGGTGTTGTGGTCATTCCAACCGACGGAGTAGAAAATGCTCTAGCATGGGGTTATGCAGGTTCATTACCCTCTGCGCCAGATTGGGATTATGTTGGTTCACCACTTGGGAAATTTAGAGCGAATGCATTACTTGAAAGAGCAGTGAACACATCTTGTTCCGAACATATTGAAGCAGATTCGCGACTACCAGATGCAATTCTGGGTGCAAGTAACTCAAACGTGCAGAATATGGGTGAAGATGAGGTTTGGTTATCTCTTACATCCCCGCTCAAACATCAATTATCTGCAGCAGCGGTGAAGTGCTTAGATAATGCAATGGATATACGTTCGATAAATACGCTCAAGTGGGATGGTATCTCTTGGTGGGCAGGTTCTAGTGATGGCCCAGGGATGTGTATGGTGGCAGAGGCTTTTGGTAAACAAGGCAGTGAGGTTATGGGAATAATCGGCGGTGGTGGAACCGCACGATCTGTTGCGGCTGCATGGAGCAAAGGCGGTGGCAAAATCAAGCAATTGGGTGGTAAACGAATTCTGGATGAAGACGGACCTTGGGACCTCGTGGATACAGACGCAGATTTCACAATAAACTTTGATGATGATGGTGGAGACATTTCGGTGAAGTATGGAAAAATGGAAGGAGACTTCGAATCTAGAATTAATCATCTATCAAAAAATGCCGATGGAAGATGGCTACTCTGTGCTCAGCATCTTCATTCTTGGGCTACTCTTTGGATGCCTCAGTATTCTGATAGGCTACCATCTCTTTCACTTCTAATGACTAGATTGGTGGCAACGGAGGTGAATTTGGGATGAAGCGAGTTTTTCTTGTCCTAGCAATCCTTCTTCTTCCAACTGTTTTGGCAGAACAATTCCCTACTAAACTTCAGAACTCTGGGTTTGTAGGATGGCAGATTGGTGAAGATGAAAAGATAGGTGATTTCAGATTATCTTACCCTTCAATTTCCGATGGTGAAGAAGCCAACATGGCTCAGAACGGACCATTTGCTGTTGTTGTTTTCTATGGTGATGACGGAGAGGATATTGACCAGTATGATTGGTTCCAAGACGGAACTTCATTGTGGGGATACATCACATTAGTTGTACAGGATGAAACCAATTTCGAAGCCGTAGAGTTTACACTAAGAGGGTGGAACAACGGTTCTACGGCTTCTGTTCCAGGGGCTCAAGGTATGTTTGCATTAAACCACATTTCACTAGGTGGACATGGAACAGGGGCTCACTTCGCAGCTGAAATTGTAAAAAGCACCGATTTCCAAATAGATGGATTGTTCGGTTTGGGATTAGATGGTTCTGACAGTGATTATTCTGAATCAGTAATTCTTTCACGCCCCTCAATTGCACTATTTTTATCCGGGACAACTGATGATATTGCTCCTGCAAACGAGAATGTAATTCCATACCTAAATACATGGCCAGGTGCATGGCAAGTGATGTATCCAAGGGGTGCGAATCATATTGGTTACCAAAACTCTGACACATTTTTCGAGAGGTTAGCCGATGGTGATTCTACGATGGGAAGAGATGGTCAGCAACAACATGCATTGCAACATATTCTTCCATATCTTAATCTCTCGCTGAAAGGTGATGATTCAGCCTATCAGGCTGCATTTAATCGTGAAGATAAATCAGTTTCAAGTGATTCTGAGGCTTATCTTGATGAAGATTTAAGCCGTTCAAGATTATACAAAATGGAAAACATCACCTCGAGTTTGTTTTCTGTAATGATGAATCAAACATTCACAATCTCGTCTAACGTTACCATGAGGGATGGCAGTTCTGCCTCGGGTAATGTGTCATGTTTGCTGCCAGATGGAAGTCTTGTATCTGGACTTCTAGAGGCAGATGTGGCATCATGTGTTTTGAACGGTTCATCGCTTTTACCTGGGCCTTCATTGATAGAATTGAGGATAGAGGACCACTCTTTTTCTGATTGGTTGGACATATTCGTAAACAGAATAGGAACTCCTATGCAGATTGCAGAACCTCTGCCAGAAATCATTCTTGATCAACACGGTTCTGTTACAGTAAGCGCAGGTATTTTTGCGGTTGACCCCGATGGTGAAGAAATTCAAATATCGTCGTCTGAAATAATTGGTGAAAATGCATCGAAATTATCGCTTGTAAGCGATTTAACTGAACTTACAGTCACACATGTTGCTGACCAAGAATGGGATGGAGATGCACAAATTAATCTAACCTTGATGACAAGTGATGAATCTGTTGATATTGTTTCCAAGATAATTGTTCTACCTGTAAATGACCCCGTAGTGCAGTATGAAAACATACCACAGCAAACCTCCATTGAAGATGGCGATAGTATCGTTGTTGATTTCTCAAATTATGTCTCAGACCCTGAAGGAGGAAATTTGGTTGTTAGTGCAGCACGAGATTATCCTGGAATTAGGATAGACACGACTCTTTCAACAGTACTAATTGATCCACAAACTCATTGGAACGGGGCTGAGTTGGTTGAGTTTTCTGTTTCTGATGGAGTGACTACGCCGTTACAGATTTTTGTTCCAATTAATATTGAACCAGTAGATGATGCGATAGAATTCTCTTCTGATGTGTTCTCGGTTGAAATCGATGAAGATAGTGTGAAATCGATAAATCTTGAAAATTATACTATCAATGTTGACGATGATAGTTTAGTGTTTACAATTATTGGAGAATCTGATCTTCTAGAATATTCTCTTGCTGGAAGTGAACTATTGTTGGCTCCTAATCCAAATATGAATGGTTTGGCCAGTTACACAATCAATGTTAGCGATGGATATAATTCATCATCAACCCAACTCAATATTGAGATTATCTCAATACCAGACCTTCCTACAGTTTCAATTCAATCAGTTGATATTTCTGGAAATGTTATGTCATTACTGTGGACAATCTCCGATCAAGATGGAGATGAGGGGTTGATTTACTCTGTAATTTTCGCCAATAATTCAATCGAGCAGAATACAGAATGTACAGGCACAGTATTGCTTACTTGTTTAACTTCCACGAACACAAACCAAGAGGGCACTTTCTTGTTGGAAGTGAAGGTTTGGGATGGTAATGCTCAGGTTTGGTCTAACGTGGCATCCGAAGAAGTTGAGATTACTGCACCTACCACTACGACAGATGATTCTGAATCTGAACTTCCAATTGGTGAGTGGTTACTTCCAATTGGGCTAGGTATAGTTGTAATATTGTTACTTGCATACATGGTAATGACAAGAAGAGAATGATCAAAGTGGAATATTTCCATGTTTCTTTGGCGGCGACCATTCACGCTTCGAAGATAGAATTCTTAGAGCGCGGATTAGTCTTAACCGACTTTCTTCAGGTTCAATAACGTCATCCAACCAACCATTCCTTGCGGCGACATAAGGGTCGCCGAATTTTGATTTGTATTCTTCAACTAGTTGTAGGCGAGTTTCTTCTTTCTTATCGTCGTCAGCAGCAGCAATTTCTCTTCTGTGAATGATATTTACTGCACCTTCTGCTCCCATAACCGCCAGTTCAGCGGTTGGCCATGCGATATTGTAATCGGATTGAAGGTGCTTACAACTCATGGCAAGGTATGCTCCTCCGTAGGCCTTTCGTGTTACTAGAGTCATCTTTGGAACTGTTGCCTCGGCATATGCGAAAAGCAGTTTTGCTCCGTGGCGGATAATTCCACCCCATTCTTGCACTACTCCGGGTAGGAATCCAGGGACGTCTTCGAAGGTGACTAATGGGATGTTGAACGCATCACAAGTTCTAATGAATCTTGCAGCTTTGATTGATGCATCAATATCTAAGCACCCGGCCAATACTTTTGGTTGGTTGGCAACAACTCCAATTGGCTTCCCATCTAATCTAGCGAAACCAATAACGATGTTCTCTGCATAAGAATTGAAAAGTTCCATGAAAAAGCCATCGTCAACGATTTCCTCAATCACTTTTACCATATCGTAAGGACGATTTGGGTTGTCCGGAACTAATGTTGCCAAATCGGGGTTAAGTCGAGTGGGTTCGTCTGCTGTCGCTTCAACTGGTGGGCTTGATTGGTTATTGTCAGGAAGGAAACCAAGGATGTCAGCGGTCAAAGCACATGCTTCTTCTTCATCTTCAGCAATCAAGCAAGCAATTCCAGACCGGCTAGCGTGTAGGGTGGCGCCACCTAGCCCCGCTGCATCTACTTCGCCACTGATACATTCAGGGGTTTCTAATGGGGATGACATGAATAATTGTCCATGTTCGCTACCTAAAATTGTGAAATCTGCTAAACTTGCGCCTAATGCAGAAACGCCAACTACTGGTCCCAATACTAAGGAAATCATTGGAATTCTGCCAGAACACTGCACTAATCTATCAAGTAATTCTCCGGTTCCACCAAGTGACGCCACACCATCTTGTGCTCTCTGTCCGCCACCATCCCAGATTCCAACGATCGGAACTTTAGAACGTTCAGCCATTTCAACAACTTTGCATATCTTTTTGGCATGCATTTCTCCCATTGAACCGCCGTGTACTGAAAAATCCTGAGCGAAGCAGTAAATTCTTCTTCCATCTACAGTTCCATGCCCACATACTACTCCATCTCCCAATGTTTCATGCATGAACATTCCATGGTCAGAAGTTCTGTGAGTAAGAAATGAGTCGATTTCAACAAATGAATCCTCATCTAGTAGGTTGCGAATTCTGTCCCTTGCAGTGCCTCTTCCAGATGCGCGAATACTTTCTTGACGCTTTAATCCGCCACCCATTTGGACCTTTTCACGTCGATATCTCAAGTCCTCGAGAGCCTCACTCGAATCCCTTGACATAGCATTCCCACTCCTTTACGGTTATTCATTAAAGCGGTTATGACCTTAACGTTGGTTGGTTCTCTCCGCAGAGATTTTCTTTCAATATCTCAAGACCCTTTCCGTTAGATATGGCCCAGTGCACTTTGGCCAGCAAAGCTTCTGGCGAGGAAGTGGCTCCATGTCCTAAAATTCCAATCTGTTGTTGATTACGACCCTTTGAATAAACGTTCAAATCAACCGGGCCATTGATGCATTGATTAGCTATAATAACCGGTATTGCTGATGATTCAATAGTTTTGAACAACTTGTCATTCTCTGGTGCATCGCCATTTGGATTTTCAATAGGTAGGTGTCCCAGTCCAGTTCCATGGATTATGATTGCGGAATAACCAGATTTTATTGCAGCATCTAGTAAATCGCTATGTAAATGTGGGCCTGCAATAAATTGAGCAATTTTGATATTGGTATCATATTTGGTTGGGGGTGATTTTTCTCTATTACTAGTCAGGTTTACAGGTGTATGAGAGAGTCCATCTCTAGTGATAGTGATCTCACTAATCTTCTCTCCATTTACCATCTGAAATGCATCTCTTCTCGTAGAATGCATCTTCCTTACTGCTACACCTGGACTTACCGCACACACTCCATCTCCTGAGCCTGCGTGCATTACCGTGACAGCGGCGTCTCCATTACCACTAACTTCAGGACCATTTGCAGCCCAATAAACTGCGCTTAAGAGGTTCTCAGTGGCATCAGAAGATGCTCTATCCGATGACCTTTGAGACCCGGTCAAAACAATCCTACCTGCGGGCTTTCCTCCATTTCCTGCGAAAGCAAATGAAAGTGCGGCTGCGCTGATATGTAGTGTATCTGTGCCATGTGTAATTACAACTCCAACCGAACCTGAATCAAAGGCACTCTGGCATGCATCAATCATTTTGTTCCAGTGACTAGGTCTTATGTCATCGGACCACATGTTGCCTAATTTAATTGCATCAATATTCGCGATTTCCAAAATATCTGGGACACTTGCCAACAGTTCCTCTGGCTCAAATCTAGCTATGACTGCTCCAGTGGAATAATCTACCTTAGAAGCGATTGTTCCGCCTGTATGGATAATTGTTACTTTAGGTAAAGTTTGGTCCTGTTCTATGCTTGTGGGCTCTATGTTTTGGGTAACAGCATCTGCTACTTCTTCAATAGATTCTACCATGTTGATTGGATGACTTATATTGTATCCATTTGCTAATTTAATTGTCAAATGGTCTGGTGCAGCACCGGGTAAGACTACCCCTTGATGAGAGGTGGTGCCTATTGGGCTCTGTGTGACTATTTTGACACGTTTACCAAGAGGTGGCATCTCAACCATGGTATAGCGTGATTCTGAAGCCTCTTGAATGTTAGTGGTTAATTCAATGCTACAAAGCCAATCGATGAGTGTTAGCAACTAACGGTTGCAATTACGCCAACTAGATTTCCGAAAGAGATAATATTCACTCTTGGCCTACAAGTTTGTAATCATCAGAAAGAGGTGTTGCACCAGTTTCCATAGAGATGATTTTACCATCTTTGAATTTCATGAATGACATGACTGCCTCAGAAGCAGAACCATTTGAGAAGTGAACAATAGAGTGAGCGACTCCTACGGAATCGTTTTCGAATAGGATTCTATCGTTTTCAGATCTAGGTGCGCCATCTGCGCCAGCGAATCCGAGAAGGTCGGATTTACCCATTGTTATTCCACCAACATGTGGATTGAACACGAAATCATCGTGAATGATTTCTGTTAAAGCTTCGACATTTCCCTTTTCCCATGCTTCGTTGTATGCTGCTATGATAGACATAACACGCCCAATAATTACTGACATATAGACTAATTGAAAGTAATTTACAGAGTAAAATTGCCATTTGAACAAAAGTCACGCTTGAAAGTCGAGATTCTTCAATTTGTTACAGCAGGCATTGAAGAGTGATGAAGATTTATTCTAAGTGCACCATTTTCGTCCACAATATACCCAAAGGTGTACTCTACCTTTACCTCATTACCATCTTGTCCAGTGAAGAAGTAATTTCCCATTGCAAGAGCAGTGTCTTCTTTGACGATAGTTCCCGCATTTTCAAATCGCACACCTTTCCACCCCTTTATGGCAAATCCTTTGTCTTCAGGACATTCATTATTTGACGCCACAAAGTAAGATAGAGCGCTCTCAAAGTTTGGACGAAACTGTTCTTCTGCGGCTAGAGTAGGTTTGAACAAAACAGGACTAATGCCGTATGCATACAATGTTTCCACGTGGTTACGGGCAATGCCGACGTAATCTCCACCGGAAAGGTGAGCATTTGCGATCGCTACAATTCCATCGCCCCATGCCCTCTGTGCATTGCTTATGTCTACGTTGTCGACCATGTTCGCCCCTTATTCTGTGCTTTGTAGGTAGCCAATACAAAGTCTTTCTTAATCTCAAAACTTTGCTAAAATCTATTCTTCACAATCTATTGGTTTATCCAATAATCCAATCTCTGTGAGAGTAGTAGCTAACACAACAGACAATAGAATACTGATTGTGAGGAGTTGCCCAGTTTGCTTTGCAGGAGGGAATTGAGCAAATGTTAGTAACACAAATATCGAAATTGAAGTAATCGCAGCACCCCATCTAGCAAAGTTGTCACTTTTGGTTTCTCTGTGACCAGCACTTGCATGAGATAAGTAGTCAGCGGCGAACCCCATTCCTAGAAGTACTGCAGGTGCGGTGCTAACACCTCGCTCTCCGATTATGCTAGCAAAACCGTCTACCGCTGCTCCAACTGCAATTGTTCCTACTGCAATACGTATTGCTCTAGAGGGCGATTTAGATACAAAGAATGCAATTAAGAAAACACAAAAACCTGCAGCAAGTATTTGGAAAATTCGAGTATCATCAAATTCTTCTGCTAATGCAGCACCTGTTACTAATTCCCCGCCAATTGTATGCCCAGTATCATAATCATCGACCAAATTCGACACATCATCCTTGAAATCGAGTGCAGCATTAGCATTTCCTCCATCTATGAAAACTCCAATAACCAAAGCGATAGTTTCACCATTAGACTGTAATCTATGGTCGTCAAGCACTGATGAACCATCATTAGTTTCTGAAATCAAATCAATTGTGGCATTATTTTGGTTTTCATATCCGTATGGAATCCCCATCACAAGTGGTGTTTCGTATAGACCTGTTTCAAATGATATAACGCTAGGATGTTGACCTATTTGTTTCTGAATATTGACGGCTTTGAGGTAATCTGAGTGTGAATCTCCTTCAACATCGATAATTACCCATGTTACGGTACTGGATGCGATTAGGTATTGATTTTGCAATTCTTCAAATTCATCGAGTGCCGGGTCGTCATCCGACAAGAATTGGTTTACGTCAAATACTTCGACACCGGGTGGAGAGATTGCTGTCACTAAAGCCAATACTGCTAGGCAAGCAGGCCACGCCCAAACTCTATTATTTGTGTCACTTCGTAAGATGTTTTCACTTGTAACCACAACCTCTTCTCTTCTACTCATGTAGAAATCCTCGAGAACGAATCGAGTCAAAAGCCAGTCAAGGAATATACCGATTATCATCATCAAAGCCAAGGTGTTTTGTGCCTTTATTGGAGAAAAAATCGAGAGTGAGACTGCAGCTAATGTAGTGACCATCGCTAGTAGTAATAACGAGCGAACTTCCTCTCTACTTCTAGATGATTTGCAGTACCAAAACGCACCATCTACTGCGACTGCTAGAATAATTGGAAATGCAATAGCGTCGATTATTGAAATTTGTACACTAGCAGCAGAGAGTATTCCGATCTCTGCTACGATTACTAGACCAACGCTACCAAGGGTTATCGCACATACCTTCCAGTCTCGAATAATTGCATACATTACTGCTACCAAGAAGAACGCTGAAGGGATTAAGATTGAATTTAGATCGTCTTCAGCGATATTTTTTGATTTTTGGAAAAGCATGTTTATTCCAACACCTTCAATCTCGAAATCAGTATTTTCACTAACCTTTTCCGCCCACAGAATCAGAGTATTCCAATCAGTTACCTGTGCTCCTGTATCTGAGGAATCGAGCCAAATCATCCACAAAATCTCATCAGAATCAGGTGGCGTTAATTCAGATGCTCCTGGAAATGAAGGACATGCTATGCCGAAGTTGGAATCTTTTGGTAGCAGAAGCATCGTGGTTTGAAAGGCAGCCATTTCTTCAGTTGTGGATTGATTTCCACACCATCCTCCATCTATTGTTGGAGAAAGAACATCAGACCATTTACTTGCATTTACAAGACTTCTATTTCTAGATTCAAATGCATCTTGCCATGCACTGAATGGTGTTTCGAGTTTGGTAATTATTGTGCTATCATATTCCCATGATGTGTCTGGATTACTTCCATCTACCAATTCTTGTTCTAGTTGAATTAATTGCTGAACAACCTCAAAGTTACTGGTCACCGAAAGATTGTCATCATGCTTTATTTTGAGGATTAACTGACCTTTGTAATTATCAACTAGTGATTCTTCCTTAATTCTCTCTTTTGCAGGGTCTTCAAAAATTGAATCTGTGTTCAAGATTAATTCAACAGGCATGATAAATGCAATAGCTGCACAGGAGACCAAGAAAACCAAAATTGCAATCTTGGGACCCTTTGGTTGCACAGCATCACCTCAACAGGATATTCAATGGGTATTGCCTAGATTGTTAATCGGTTAGGCTCTACTTCCACTCACTCCAAGTTCCACTTTGAGCATCTTTCCACCACCACTTGCCACTGCCAGCAGGATATTCTGATACTTCATATCCATCCTGCATGTAACCTTGGTGATTAGGAGGAGGGCTGGATGGAGCACTAGATACAGGCGCAGTTGCTACTGCTTTTACTGTATTGTATGGGTCATCAAACAATTTATCTTCTTCTTCATACCAATCTCCTCCATCATCACTGCCTCTTCTGACATAAACAGTAGCAGCAACAATTGCAAGAATCAATCCAGCTAAAATAGATCCAAGTGTTACAGGGTCCATTCCAAATACACTGTTTTCTGAAGAGTCTGTTGTAGAATCCTTGTCTTTATTTTCTACCTCCTCTTCGTAAAATGGACAGCCGTTTCCTGGTTTATCTGGGTCTACCTCATTAGGGTTCGATAACTCCCACTCTTCGCACTCAGTAAGATCAGGTGTTGTAGTCTCATTTCCTGTTTGATTACCATCACCTTGATTACCGCCTACAATAGTACAACCGTCTTCATCAACAGTGTCTCCCTGTGGAGTTCCTGGACATAAGTCGTCGATGTCGTTCACTCCATCATTATCGTCATCTGTGTCAAAAATGTCAGGAATATTATCTCCATCTGTGTCACCAGTATCCTGCTCCTCTGAACCATCTTGGGTAACAACAATTGTGAAATCAATCGGATTGTACATTCCTCCTGAAGCTCTGACCAGGAAAGTTCCTTCAGACAGAGTGAATGATGTTTGACCATTGTAATTTGTCAAATCACTAAACACAGTGAATTCATCTTCAATTACAACAACTGAAAGTAATTCAACAGGTAGTCCCGTTTCTTCTTCAGTGATTGTTACAAGCAACGTGTCACCTGCTGAAGGGTTTTCTGGCATATATTCGATTACTAGGTCTTTCATTACTAGAGGCTCAGGATTGGGTTCAGCGATTTGTGAACCTATTGCTGCATGGATAGTAGCGGAACTTCCACTTCCCTTTTGCACCATTGCTAGAACGGTGTAGTTACTTGTCGGAGATGCAAGGTGTGGTAGTGTTAGGTCAGCACTACTTCCAAGCCCCCAGGCAATTGAATTTACATCACTAAAGAAATCGTCAAACAGATCAAAAGCATCCTCTTCACTAACTTCAGAATTTGTTCCACAATTCGTTTCTCCATTCGACATACCATCGTAGGCTTCTATGTTGAAATTCGAATTTGTATCAGTTCCGGTATGTAATTCATAATCGCCCTCTTGGATTGGGAAGTAAGTTGCTATCATTTCTCCATCATAATCTTCACTCCAAGGGTCAGAAGGTGATATTTCGTTTCCATCAGTGTCCAATAGTTGGACATTGGATGTATCAATAACGTCTTCCGTTACACGATAATCACTGTCAACCTCATGTCGCAATAGAACTTCAAGTATTATGTCTCCAGCACCGGTAACCTCAGCATCATATTCTATTTCTTCACACATTTCAGTTGATTTTTTGTTTTCAGCAACCCATCCAACATCTTGACGTAATTCATCATAAATCAATGAGGTAAATGATGCGAAATCTATGCTAGCAGGGTCGAATCCAAACTTAGGAACAGCAATTGCAAAGATTCTATTGGCTTCTCCATCTTCTGAATTTAGAGCAATATTTGTTGTCTGACCTGGTCCAAGTGTGCCCATCATGTCCAGTTGGCTTGGGTCCTTAATGACGATACCAAAGTGAATTGCTTCAGCCATAATCTGTTCTTCCGGATTTAATACAGCCATTCCGATTAGGGACATTGGTGCTTCAAATCTTACCTCTTGATTCCTAGAAGTGTCTCCATTTTGGAATTCAATCTCAAATTCTTCTTCATCGGAAATGCTATCCCAGTCTATGTCGGGGAATGCTACATCCAACTTTAGAGGTGCTACACCCATTGTTACGTTGAATTCATCGTACGGGATGTTGTTTGGAGTGACAGAAATCGTGTTCAGGCCATTATTTGCAGAATCAGCAATGTAAACTGGTAGTCCAGCAAAGGTTGTCACTTGTTCTAGCCCAGTTATTGCAATGTCACCATTTGTAATATATGCGAAGTTTAGACCAATTCCAGTCTTTATTTGGCCATTATCTAGGGTGCCTTTGGATTGCACTATTGTAAGATAGACACCTGGGTGGTTTGGCTCAAATGTTAGACTTGCAACACCTTCGCTATTTACATCCATTATTTGCTCAGTAACAACTTCAAACGGACCATCGGTCAGGAAACTATCGATTACCTGTGGAGAAGGAGTAGAAGATTCCTCACCGCTTAGATAGCATTCGGAACTTGATTTCCAATCGGTCCAATATCCACCTTCATCAGAATCGGAATCATCTTGCCAGAATCCTTGGTCAGTATCATACCTTATGTATTCGTTATGAATTATTGAGTATTCATCTTCAAATTGCATTTCTATGTAATACTCTCCAGGGTAACTGTATGTGTGGCTATTCCAACCAGTGGGGTAATCCTCGTTTGAATCAACTGTGTAGTATGTTTCATTCGTTCCATCGCCCCAGAGGACCATAAACTGTTGTAATGCTGGTTTGTAGTAGCTTTCACCTTCATCACTGTGGAAATCTTCGTAAGTGTATCCTATGTTGACGTTTTGACCGTCTGCACTTCCTTCAGTCTTTGCGCAACCTAGGCTGCCAGGTAGAGGCATTTGTTTCATTTCTGTGAATTCAATTCCACCTGTTGTAGTTCCTGAGATAACTAAGTCCACGAGTCCACGCTCATTTGGAAGGTAATTACTGGCATCCCAATTGGGTCCATAAGATGATATTTCGATGGCTTCAAAGTAGTAAGATTGCGGGTGTTCAAGGTCATCATTTTCATCGTTATATTCACCCATTGGCATGATTTCAATTGTTAGATCACCGTCTAAGTCTTGACCATTGTACGTCCCCGCAAGTGTATTCGGATAACTTACCATCACATCTTGCTCTCCTTCAGGGGATAGCGACTCTGCTGCGGATTCTCCAAGTTGAGGTGAGATTCTGAGAATCGCAATATCTGCTTCTGCGTCAGAGATAATTCCCGCTGAGTCATATGTTTGTGAGGTTACGGTGTATGGTTGTCCTACCTGAGCAGTTTCTTCCTGGTCAACTAAGACTCCAATCGCTGAGACAACAAATATTTCATCATTATTTTCCACAACCATGGACTCTATCATCGATGGCCTTAACGACCTATCGACCTTCATATTAGCCCATCCTATTTCACAATCATCGTAATTTTCCAAAGGCTGAGAAAGAGTCCAATTTGTGGTTTCCAATTCAGGTGCCAAAAGTACTCCAACATACATCTTCATATCCCATTCATCCCATTCAACTAAATCTGTTGAAACTTGGTATCCTCTATCATTTGTCATTGATATGCTGATTACTTCATCATCCCAATCACAAGTGCCTTCATCGAACTCTAACCTTATTCCAACCTCTAGGAGATGCGTGTCATATTGTGTTGTCTGCATTGGGTATATTTCTTCAAAGATAACTTGGTTGTTTTCTGGTGAATCATCGCCATCATCGCTGCCGCTGTCACCATCATCGCTGTCGCTGTCACCATCACCGCCATCTTCCTCATCAGATATTGGCCAAACAGAGTTCATCTCGGATCGGCTAGCGTTGTTCATCCAGGAACCAAAGTCTGCGAGTACCTCTCCAGTAGATTCCCAAATGTAATTCTCTGTGGATTCAATTACTAATTCTATGATATCTTCGGGTAAGGTATTGAAGTCATCAAACGCATCATTTACCCATGGGGCATCATTTTCCATTCTTGCAGTCCATGCTTGTCCTTCTGTTGTATCGAGGAGATATTCGTATTGCCATCTAATTACATCTGGAATCTCGTCCCCGTCTAAATCTTGAGCGTCTGTTTCCCAGTTCAACTCACCGGCCATCTCTGCAAACCTAACAACAAATTTCTGGAAAGGTGTCATGTTTTCAAAGTCCTCATTGAATAATGGTTCAACCCAAGCCTGTAATCCTTCAGCAATTGCCTCTGGATGGTTGGAAACCGCCAATAATGCAATATTTCGCATTAGGGTTTGGGCAGACTCAAACGGTTTTGTTCCTTCAGCAAGGTTATCCAATGCCTCGGTCATGTTATTCCATTCATTGCTACCAATCAAAGCGTTGTATGCTGCTTCAAAATCACCTGTTCCTTCAAATCTAGTGAAATTTTCAATAGCATCATATGTTCTAACATATTCTGCCAAATCATCAAATTCAAACATGGTTCTAGGAAGTGCCATGTTGTCTAGGTATGTCATTAATCCAACAACAAATTGTATACCTGCATCTGCATCGTCAGAATCTAGCATAATCATCAATGCCTCCAAGAAGTTAGCACCTGCGGTAAGGTTGTATTGTGTCCTTCCGGCATCCAACATGGAATTCCATAGTTGTCTGCTTCCCCCAGTACCATCTCCATCGGTTGAAACCGCTACGAAGTTAGACCAACCTCCGTTGGATGTACCCTTTGTTTCCAATTCTTCGAATTCTTCAGCTATTTCGCCCAAAGGATTTGCTGTATCCCATGCAGTATCTATTGCAGCAAGTATTTTCTCAAATTCTCCTCTGAATACTTCTCTTGATTGGGTTGGGTCGTCAACTGCATACATATTTCCATCTTCGATAAATATTCTTGCACCATAGGTTCCACCCGTTGCAGAGACTGGAATTGTATAGGCACCTTCCCAAGTCATTATAGAAGGATCATCGGGATGTGTGCCGTTTGATTGTAGCACCACTCTATCGATGAATTGTCCCTCTCCTGGGAACATTGAACCGACAATAGAATCTAGTGGGTCCAAATCATATTGAACAATGTCTGCACTAACGATTGAGTTTGATGTATGGCCCATTGTAAGTGCATGAATATCTATCTCTGAACCAACACTGGCAAACTTTGTTGTAACATATCCATCAATGCTTAATGTGGATACAGAATTACCATTGATTTCGCTATCATTTGGTGCTTCTATGCTAGCAACAACTGGTTGTAAAGTCATGCAAAGAAATAGAATTGTTGTTAGGACAACGCTTCGGCTCATAGTAATGCTATGCGATACTAGTATAACATTGATACTAATAGTGAATATAGTGGAAATTATGACTTTGAAATGCCAAGATTTAGTTTTCCATTTTTAGTAAATGCTCCACAACCGGCATCTTCGGAATCAATTTCTGTCCAGGTTCCTCCGGTCGGAGTAAAGGATGAGCTTGGCAGACCTATTGAAGAAAGCCAAAGCCCCATGGGCGATATGCTGGATGATGTTTCCCCGGATATATTCCATGAATGAACAGCCTCGATATTTGTGATACCCTCAAGACAAAATGCACTGTGATTTGTTGTAGAATCTTCAGTCTCAAACAGATTTCTTATGTCACCTATGTTGTCTGTTTCTGAATTATTTACATTTTCTACACCGTAAAATGTCCAATTGCTGGAAAATAGTACATTTGTAGGTTCTCTTTGTGTAGTAAGTTTAGTGCTTAGATTAATTTCTTCTCTATTAATGCCATCACAGTTCAAACTGTTCGGCATACAACCGTGTATATTGATAGAATTCTCGATCAATTCTTCAAGATAAATAACTGGGCCAACTCTGCTTTTTTTGATATCTCCCGAATTGACAAGAGAGGCATCATATCGATTATCTAGAGACCATTTAGGAGGGTTGTGTTCAATGAATATGTCCCATTTTGTAGAGAATTCATCAAGATCCCAGTCTATGACTAGCCACTCTCGAATGATCATGTTTTTTGAAGAGAATTCTTGCATGTGAGTGACATTCAAGTTTCCTTCAATGCGTATTTGCCCTCCTGAATCGATAGGCCTTAATCCAGAAACATTCACTTCACCAGAAAGTAAAACACCCACAGGGTTGTTTTCACAAATTTGACACTGGTCAGAGGTAATTGAATCAACATCTAAGTTCAAATCAACAAGAGCACCAGGTTTGAAATCGTTGAGGCCTAGTAAATCCATAGATGACCTAGTTTTCAAGTCGAGAGTTCCTTCTAGATGTTCGACTTCCAAATTTTCTAATTGGCTTTCCTCTGTTTTGAAATCTAAAGATGCAGTTGAAATGATGACGAGTAGAATCACCAAAATTTCGACTGGTCTAAAGTAGTCCATCTCCATTCACTCTTTCACTCTGAAGCAATAGGCATTCATTTGACTATCTGAATATGGAATTCAAATTCAATCCATGATTTCCGCTTCTACCACCTCATCATCTTCATCGACAAAGTCGTAATCCAATTCGATTGGAGCATAGGTTTCTTTCATTGAATATCCTGTTCCAAACAGGGCTAAGATCATCATGAGTATTAGGAATGTCATTGCTAGTGGATACTTTGAGAACATCTCTCCCAATGAGGATAAGAAGCCTTCATTTGATGTTTCACTATCAACATCCTTTGGTTTGATTAGAGCGACTATAGCGGCTTGGTCATAGACTAATCTCGTGAATGTGAGTTTACCATCGTTCTCAGAGCTGTAAGCATCCGATGGCGGAGCTGGGTCTAGGTCCGAATAAAAATCAGGACGTTGCTCGAATGTAATGTTCACAGGTTCACTAAGGTCTAGGGTAAGCAATACATCAACTGTGTAAGGAATTCTAGATTCAAAGAATTCAGGGTCCTCTAGGACACCTAGTATGGTTATTGCTTGACCGGCAACATCGAAGTGAGCCCACTTTCCCCAGTGTGAACTGTCAACGTCTAAGTCGTAGTACCAAGTATCTGCGATTCTTGTTCCTACACCTTGGGCGTCGTTAGAACCATCTTCTCCTAAATCGATGGAAAGTTGTAATTGGCCTGCTTGTGCAGTCTCCAATTCGAATTCTGAAGCAGCAAATGTGGCTTCTAAACGCTCAGTGCCGTTTGGAATCCAAACATAATGAGAATCTTCTGTGTAGTATATTGCGCCGTTTGCTCCATTGTTGAAGTGATTCCAATCGCCTTTCCATGAATGCTTTACTCTGTCTGTGTTGACAGGAATGCTTGCAACTCCCATCATTTCTTGGTATATTTCGTAAGCGTCCCATACATCATATTCTGGGTGGTCAATAAATCCATCACCGTCTTGGTCTCTCATCAGTTGTAGCGTTCTAGCAAGTGCAACTGCTGCGTCAGTGTCGGTTAAACCATGTCCAACACGCCAATCATGGCATTCGCCTGTTGCACTTCGGTAACATTCCTCTGGTATGTCCGCACATCCATCTTCACTGTTTCCATCTTCACATGAATTCGCCATTCCATCATATCTTGCAGTCAATTCTAGAATTAATTCAAATTCGTGAACTCTACTATAATTATCAGTATCCCAATTTTCGTATTGACCATATGCTGCAGTCCCTTCCCCTCCGACAAGACTGTCACCGAAGTCATGGTCATCACGGTGATAGTCAGCAACTCCTAGTGAAGGTGCAGCGTTTAGGACTAATCCTGCAATTCCTCCAACGTGAGGTGTGGCCATAGATGTGCCTGAAATCGACATGTAATACAAGTCACCTTGAGTTCGAGTAGATGCATCGATTGCAGTACCTCTGGGTGCTGTTGCCCATATATCACGTCCAGGGGCACCTACATCTGGCCAAGTATGCTGTTGATTCATACATCCTCTTGATGAGAATGATGTGACTGCAGTCCCATCGTGAGTCAATGCCGCAACTGATACTGCAGAAGGAGTGTTTGCATAGACATTTGTTCTCAAGTCTCCAGAACACTCTGCTCCAGAGCCTCCTGAATTTGATGCAGCGAAGATTACCGCAACACCATTCTCGTAAGTCAGTCTATCAGTTAACTGCGCAATTACGCCTTGTGGGTTGTAATCTCCATCAGTTCCCCATGAATTAGAAACAACACGGATATGGTGCTGATTCTGACCAGGGATTGAGTGTGCAAATGTCCACTCCAAGCCTTGTTCAGCTGCGAAAATCGAAGCCCCGTCTCCAGTTCCTAAAGCAACTAATTGCCCACCCTTTGCTACACCTGCTCTTCGGCCACTGGAAGCATCTCCATTGCCAGCAATAGTTCCACCAACGTGGGTTCCGTGTCCTGACGATGTATCCGAGTTCCTTGTTTCAGTCCATCCAACACCATCGAATTTGGCGGAGTAAATTGCCTTGTCTCCAGTCCATGGTTCTAGATAGTCATAATCAGGGTGTCCAGCATCAACTCCGGTGTCTAAATCAACAATTGCAGTGCCATCGCCATCCCATTCTGTGAATGATTGGTCGATTTCATATTCAACTTGACCTGATGGAGATATGATTGCTCGGCTCCAAGAGTCAGTTGCAGTAACAACATGAGTAGTCTCATGCATCATTATGCCTGCGTCAGTTGTAGGTTCTCCTCCCCATTCTGAAGGCAGGTAGAAGAATTCTAGAGGCTTGTCAAGCTCGAGGTATTCGATTCGATCCCAGTTTGATAGTGTTCGAACTTCACCAATCGTTCCTTCAACTAGACCGCCATCAACTAGAGGCGCTCTTCCAAGTAAATCAAATCCTAAATTTTCTAGGTAGTTTTCATCGCTGTCAGTCATTGGAGAGTTAAGTTGGAAGATGACTGGAATGAGTTTTGAGTTGTCATTGTTTTCTAACTCTTCCAAAAGGTCGTCATTCATCTTTGTGAAATCACCAAGTGGGTTGACATCATCTGCTAGAGGTGATGCAACTGCGCTAAGCATTAGCAGTTGAATAAACAGTGCAGACGAAATGACGTAGCGTCTAGACGATGCCATGGGTATGATTTCGAAACACGATTCTTATAACGATACTGATAATTTGAACTTCCAGTATCTTACCCACCGATTAGATAACGGTGGCCAAGCGAATCATTTCTGTTGCAGGCCGTAGTGGTTACTAATCAGATTCCGTGGGCGTCTTTGGATTTGTTATGGCTCCAGTGGTATGCTAATTTCAGCAGGTCAAGATAATGTTCTTGGCCGTCTTTGATCAACTTGTCATGAAGTGGCTCATTGTTCATTAGAACATCTCCCCAAACATTCGCAGAAGTTCCTTTCTTACCCTTTGGTAGGTCGAATACTTCTCTGGTTGTTGGTTCAAGTAGGTTCTTCCAAACTACAGCCGGATTTACAGCCATTGTAACTTCGACGATAATTTCATCTTCATTCAGGCCAGTTCCAGTCTGCCAGGAATTTTCGCCCATATCTGCTAGGAATGGCAAGCAAAGGTCGCTGATTGATAGACCAGTCATTGGGTCTGCTCCAGTCATGCTAGCAAATGCTTCTCTCATTCGTCCTCTGTCTGCACCTCTCGCTCCAGTGATTGAGCGCAGCTTGTCTATTGAGGTAGGGACAAGGAACCTAATGTCAGTGTAGTAGACGAGAGCTTGGTCTGCTCCGCCCTCAGTAGGTGCGAAGATGTGTGAGAATGGTTGTGCACCACCGGATTCTCCAAGCATGTCAAGAGGGAATAGTGTTTTCAGAGCATTGGTTGCAACCGATTGAACTACGCGTCGAATCAATCTTTCAGGCGCTGCGGATACATCGTTGAATGTCTCCATGTATTCGTCTAGGTTCAGCACATCATATCCACGCACTGCGAGGATGGAATGGACGTTTGGTCCTAATTTCTTGCTGTCGCCAATCTGTGCTTGACTAATCCATCGTGCTCCCTTTGCTTGGTCACTTGCTGTAATTAGGTCAGCATATGCCTTGTATCTTCTAGTAACTCGATTCATGAAGTCTGCTTGGTCAAGTTTGGTGAATACTGTTGCAGCATAATTTGATTTTAGTGCATGGTCAGCAACTTGACTTGCGTTAACACAAGTTAGCAAGTTACCTTGGTCATGTGGGTAAATCAACAACCTGCGTCTCTTTGAAGCGCCTCCAAGTGTGCCGATGTTAGGGTCTGTTAGTAAGTAGCCTAATGTTCCAGTAACTTCGAACAATCTTGCATACTTGTCTTCATCTGTCGCGTTCTTGATCCACTCATCTAATCCTGGCTCAATGCAGTGGAACTCTAGTGGGACCATTTCTGAACCAGCGCCAAACATTTGTCGAACAGTCGATGACGACATCATACCCATCATTGTGTATAGTGAAGTCTTTCCAGTTGTTAGGTAGACGTCAGTGATACCTTCTTCACCGAATGAAATACGGCGATCTGGAAGGTTTACTAGCAGATTGAATGCTGTCGCGGTATCCCTATTTCCATCTACTGCAGGTGTAATCCAGGTGGTTGGCTTTGTCATAATGTAGCCACTTGCGTCCTTTCCGAAACCAGCAGGTGAATATCGAATCCAACCAAATCTGTTGTTGAAAGCGACGCCTCTGTGCATTAGTGAAGGGTAGTACACTTTGTCTTGAGGGTCAGAATCTGGAACGACTCCTCTGTGACCAAGTCCCCAAAGAATTGGCTCCCATTCTGCATCACCGTCATCATATCCGCCAGTGCCGAGTAGTGGGTGATTATTGGACAAGGTTTCTCCTGTTAGGAAAGATCCACCAAGCCTGTCTTCATCTCCAGTTGAACAGAAAAAGAATGTTTGTGTAGTGACTAATTGCTTAGGTGTCCACATGTTGGCATTAACAACAGTCTTTTGTTTCAAGAAGTCTGAAATTGTGCTAATTCGTCTCTCGAATTTGAAACGCTCTGATTCAATCCAAGTTGAACCAAGAATCAAATTGGTATTCAGTAGTTTAGGAACTCCTGGGCCAATGTATCTTGTTCTTGGGTCATCTTTGGTGTTATCAGTTTCATGGACTCTTTCCCATGGCCCCTTGCGAGGGACGTAATTCAAAAACTCCTCATGATCAAACGGCATCTTCTGTGCTTCTTTTACAGCGTCCTCTACCTTGTCCATCAATTGTACGTATGTTTCTGAAGGGGATACTCTCCCACTTTCTTGAAACTGCTTCTGCGATACTGCTCTATGTTCCCACATTTTTGTTCACCTCAAAATTTCTTCTTTTTCTTTGGAATTTCTTCCTCGACTTCGACATCAGCTTCTTCAGCCTCTTCGGATTCAGTTTCTTCCTCCGCCTCTTCCTCGACTTCGACATCA
>MDSV01170478.1_pt1 | contig 22957 bp, 24 predicted proteins | sample 810851 | NCBI WGS metagenome assembly MDSV01 (sample SAMN05326640, study PRJNA326480) | marine metagenome | isolation source: seawater | place: Atlantic Ocean: North East | collected 2012 | reverse complement strand
TTTTACAGATTTTATCAAAATTTTTAATATTATGAATTTCTTTTAAGATTTTTTGCAGAGTAATAATCTCTTTATTTAATAACTGATAAGTGGTTAATTTTTTCATTTTTAAACCTCTAAAATTCGTTGATTTAAAATATTAAATTTCAATACTATAATTTCTCAACTATCATTCTAAAATATGGTCTTTTATCTTTTGGTCCATTTAAAACAAATGTTTTAAAAACATATTTCTTAACAAATGATTGTGGCAAATATTTTTGCATAAATACATATAATTTTGAAAAAAACGATCGATTAATTATTTCCTTTTTGCTTGTGATATCTTTTTTACTTGAATAAAGAGTTTGAGAATTAGAATTTACTGAACTTATAGAAATCACTTTAAATTTAAGATCCTCAAAAAGTTTTGTAAGTCCTTCTTTTTCAAAAAAGAGTGTATGAGGATAATTAAAAGTTTTGTTGAGCACATCATTAGGTATCTCAATAAAAATTTTACCTCCTTCATTTAAAGCTCCATGATATGACTTAACTATATTTACTAAATCATCTGGATAAATATGTTCCAGAGTATGACTCATCCATATTAAGTCAATTTTTGGTAATTGAGTTTTTACAGGATCATAATAATCGCCTAATTTAATTATATTATCAAATTTGTGTTTAATTTCTACTTGGTCAAAATAATAATAAATAATTTTTTTTTGAAAAATTTTTAATGTTGGTAAAATACCCTGTATATTAGGTCCAACCTCTAAAACTTTTATATTTTCACTCAATGTTGAATGATTAATATAATATAATGCCTGACTAAAAAATCTTGAATTAAATTCTTTAAAATTATTTTCTTTATCATGAATATCCTCATAAATGTAGGAGTAGTAATTATCTAGTTCCTTTTGTTTCATGCCTTGTCCAAAACTAATTTTACAAACTTCACAACTTAAAATTCGATAATTTTTTTTAAAAAACTTTTCTTTTGCAGCAGTATCAGGTACTTTATATTTATATTTTTCTAATAATTTTTCTTTTTTGTTACACACTGGACAGGTTAAATCTATCCCGTTTAAATCATTCATAATATCAATTATCCTTCCCCAAGATCTATAATTTTATCGAATAGGTTTAGTCTTGAATCAACTAAATATTTTAATTCATTTAAATAATTTGTTTTTATTTTATATTTTTCAGATTGAAAAACACCATACTCTTTAGCAATATTTATGTCATCAACAACTATCTCATATGAAACGTAGATTTTTCTTATTTCATTTTCATTAAATTCTTTAAATAAATTTTTTGGTGTAGTACCATGCCATGTATTATTATCAAATATTAATGCATCACAATTTTTATAGCCTGAATCTTTCAAAAAAAACTTTTTTATATAATGATCATAAAAATAATTAAATTTTATAAATTTTTTTTCATCATTAAAAAATTTTAATGGCTTTGAGGGTATTGCGCTAATATTTATGATTTTTGATTCATAGTCATTAAAATAACAAACAACCTTAAATATTTTTTCACTCATCTCAAGCCCTTTCTTTGTATATCCTAAACCTTGGCCATCTCTATGCAATCTATGCTCAAAAGCATTAATTGTTCCCACAAAATGATTTATTAAGAAAATTTTTTTGAATTTTTTTTTAAAAAAGTTAATAATTTTTTCTGATATTATTGTCTCTGTTAAATTATTTAACTTAACAAATTCATGATGTGGTATTTTAAAAGCAGTATTTTTTTTAAATTCAACACCAGTATGAAGATATTGATTTAAAATTTCTTTGTTTTCAATTATATTTTTTCTTGCATTATGAAATTGTTCTTGTGAGAAAGCTTTTTTAACTAAAAAATGCATTTGTATAATTTTATTGTATTAAATATTTCTTACCATAAAATGCCATGTTTACAATAATTATAAAAAAGAATTAAGTTTAAAACTTGTTTTAAAATGATCAAAATATTACAAACTCTTAATTTTTTTTAAAGAATTAAAAATGTAAATGAAGTATAACTCAAAATCTTTTTCAGATAAAAAACTATTAAGCCTATCATCAAAAAAATTAGACCAAAGAGGTAATGCACCTTGGTTTGAGTTTTCATCAGAAATTTACAGCCACGGTAAAACTTTTAGAGAAAAATATAAATTTCCAAAAATCTTACCAATACCAATCAGTTCAGACCACGGAATCAATGTTTATCCATACCCTGATAATTATGAGCTTAATAGCAAAGGACCATTTTTTACCTGGAATAAAAGAAAATATGATTTCCTTAAAAATATTGGAAGAGAAACTTATTATGTTGAACACCCATGGATTTCTTATAGAAAAAAATTAAAAAAAAGTAATGTGGTTAAGAAAGGTACTATTGTATTTTTTCCAAAAACAATCAAATCACTTCATATTGATAAAAAATTTATCAATAACTATTTAAAATCTTTAAATAAACTTCCAAATAAATGTAAACCTATATCAATTTGCCTTTATTTTAATGATATTAATCAGAGTCTCCATAAAGAATTAAGAAAATTCAAATATCCTTTAGTCACAGCGGGTAACACATCTTCTACACTTTTTGTGGACAGATTTTATGAATTATTAAATAATTTTCAATATGCAACATCACCTCTCGGAGGAAGGCCAGGATCCTACTTTTATTTATGCATTGAAGCAGGAATTCCATTTTTCTTTTATGGAAAAAACCTAAAATATTATAGCGATGGAAAATACAAGTGGAAAAAGGGTAAAATTAGTCTTTATAAGATTTATGGTTCTAAAAATTTGACTCAAACAGATTTAAAAAGACTCAAAAAGGAATATTTAAATATGAAATTATTAACTAAAAACTTTTTTAAAATTAAAGATAAAATTTCAAAAAAACAAAGGGATAGTGTTTTAAAATATTTGGGAACAGATTCTAAAATTTCAACCTCAAGAATAAATCATATTTTATGGAAAAGTTTTTTTTTTAATTTTTTTAAAATCTTAAAAATATTTTATTATGGAGTTTTAAAAAGAAAAATTAAAAAAATTTTATTTTTTATTTGTTAGCGAATTTAATGAGATTTTCCAGAGATCCATGATATGCATTATACTGCCCTTGCTTTGTCATGCCACCAATATGAGGTGTTATCAAGATTCGGTGTTTATTTGATTTAAAAAATTTTATCATTTTGTTATTTTTTTTTATATTCATTTCATCCGATAAAACATCTGTTGCGTAACTAGCAAATTTATTTTTTTTCAGAAAATTTAGTAAGTCATTCTCATTAATAATTTGTCCTCTTGAAGTATTTACAATAAGTATATTTTTTTTTAAATACTTTAAATTTCCTTTGTTAATAAAATTAATTGTATTTTTAGATAAATGGATATGAATTGATAATACATCAATTTTTTCCAAAAACTTTTTAAAATTTTTCATTATTTTGATTTTTTTATTTTTAAAATTTTTATATGGATCGTATACATAAACCTCTGAACCAAAAGAAAGACAATATTTAGAAAAAAATTTACCAAGTCTTCCATATCCTAATATTCCAATTTTTTTTGAATTAAGCTCCTCACCTATAAAATTGATATAAGACCATTTATATTTAAGAACAGAATTAGTTGCATTAAATACTTTTCTTAGAGTACTAATCATTAAGCAAAATGCTAACTCTGCTGTTGATGAAATTTTATTTATAATTTTTTTTTCATTTTTTAATGATAAAATTTTAATATTTTTTTTTTTACAAAAATTTAAATCTATATGATTAGTACCTGTAGATGCAGTACAAATACATTTTAGTCTTCTACCTTTATTTATTAAATTTTTATCAATAAAAAAGTTTGACATGTTAGGATTTGTAAACAAATAATCAAAATTGTGAATTATTTTATAGACCTGACTATAATTTGGATTTTCGAGATATTTTAATTTAAAATTCTTCTTTATTTTTGATTTCAAATTTTGAATTTGATCAATAGGAGTTATTACTAATAATTTTTTTTTATTTTTTTTCATTAAGTAAAATTTTTGCTAATTTTAAATCAATAGGTTCATCAATATTTAATACGTTTTTGTCATCTAGTATATATGGAACTGAAGATCCTGATTTATACCTTAAACCCTTTAGTAAAAATTTTCTACTCATTGCATAAATTGATCCTGATCGAATATAGGCCTTTGGTCTTAGGTCTTGTCTACGAATTTCATTTGGTTCTTTTTCACCAAAATCATATAATTTATTTTTAATAATTTTTTTTATTCTTCTTGGATGATTATCCAAGAGTCTATTAACAGCAATTACGCTATTTAATTTTTTATTTATAATTTTATGTAAAATATTGTCTATATCTGAAACTTTTTTTAATGGATTTGTACACATTAATTCTACAATATAATCATATTTTTTCTTATTTTTTTTTTCCATATATTTTAAAGCATGCTTTAAAGCATCAGCGGAACTTGAGTTATCTTTTGATAATTTTTTTGGTCTTAAAAATGGAACTTCTACACCGTACTTTTTACATGTTTTAGAAATTATTTTAGAATCAGTTGATACAATGTAGTCGGAAATAAATTTACTTTTTTTTGCTTCTTTGATTGTATAAAAAATTAAAGGTTTTCCTTTGATACTAACAATATTCTTGTTTTTAATTTTTTTTGATCCGCCTCTAGCTAATGTTACACCTAATATATTGATCAACCAAGCCCCTTCCAGGTAGAACCGTTTACAGTGTAATGATGCTCAACAGAAAATTCTGGATCATATAAGTACTTTAATTTTAATTTCGCAATTTTATTTGCCCAATATCTATCTTCTTTACCAGATAAACTTTCATCAAAAGGCAATTTTTTTAAGCTAGTTTTTTTAAACATACTAGCAGCGTTATGAAAAAAATATCTATTTTCTAAATTTGAGAACATGTTTTCAGTTTTTTTATTAGAAAAGTGACTCCAAATATATCTTTTTGTAATTCTTTTGCCTTTCCATATTGGATCTTGATTACCAAAAATTCCTTTATATTTATTTAGGTTTTTTAATGAGGATTTAATATTTATTTTTTTTATTACACAATGGGCAGAAATAATTAAAATATTTTGATTTGAGCTTTTTTTAACTCCATAATTGAGACTTTTGCCTGGTGTATAATCTTTTAAATTAAAGACCTTAATATTCGTATAATTTGTTTTTGATTTATTTGATAAGGTATTATTTTTTTTAAAGCTATTGGCGATTTGAACAGTTTCATCAACTGAGCCATTATCTATAATTATTATCTCTGGTCTATCAAAGTGATCTAAAACTGATTGGATACAATGTCCAATCCAATTTTCCTCATTTTTTGTTCTTATAATTACGCTAAATAAACTCATTACTTACTCCATCTTCCTCTGTAGTTTTTCATAATGTCTAGTTCATTTTTTTGCAAATCTAACCCTTTATCAATATTCATTTTTAAATAGTTATTTTTAAATTCACATAAGCTCTTTAATTGAGATGGTAAAATAGCAAATTTGTTGTCTCTTCCCGGAAGTTTATTATCAATTGTAAAATGTTTTTCAATAAATTTTGCACCTAAGCTGATAGCAATTTTAGCATCATCAATACCTGAGTAATGACCACTATAACCAAGTAATTTTACTTTTTTTTTTAATTCAATAAGTCTTGGAAAATTCACATTTTCTGCATCACATGGATATGCTGACGTGCAATGCATATAAATAATATCTGTTGTACCAAAAATTTTTATAGTCTCAGTTATTTCCTTCCACATTGAGGCTCCAGTTGATATCAAAACTTTTGGAAATAGATCTATTGCTTTTTTTATTAAATCTATATTATGCACTTCGTGACTTGGTATTTTTATGTAGTCAAGTTTAAGACTTTTTAAAAAATCTAAGTCATTGATATTAAACACTGAGGTCAAAAAGTTAATATTATTTTTCTCTGAATATTCTTTTAAATCAATGTGTTGTTCTTCACTGAGTTCAGCTTTTTTGTAAATCTCAAGTCTTCCATCAGTATCCCATGGTCCATTTTTTAAATTTTTAACTTTCCATGTTTGAAATTTAGCAAAGTCAGCACCTGAGTTTTTAGACTCTAATATCATTTTTTTTGCTAACTCCATGTCTCCCATATGGTTCCAGCCAATTTCAGAAATTATACTTAACATAAAATGCAATATATTATCTAAAATAAAAATATCTATTAAAATGTCAAAATTTTGACTATATCTAGATTTATAAATAATTTTTTATATAAATCATGAAAATTTTGATTACTGGTTGCGCTGGATTTATTGGTTTCCATTTGAGTAATAAACTTTTAAAAAATAAACATAAAGTTTATGGTGTTGACAATTTAAATAATTATTACGATGTAAAATTAAAACAAGAAAGATTAAACATATTAAAAAAACAAAAAAATTTTTATTTTAGTAAAATCGATATTTGTAATAAAAATGCCTTAGAAAAATTTTTTAAAGGAAAGAATATTAATATTATAATTCATTTAGCAGCACAAGCTGGAGTTAGATATTCTGTGTTTAATCCTGAAGTATATTTAAATTCAAATATAAATGGTTTTTTTAATATTTTAGAATTATCAAAAAAAACAAAAATAAAACATTTAATTTTTGCATCCTCGAGCTCTGTATATGGAAGTAGTGCTAAATTTCCACTCAAAGAAAATTTTAAAACCGATAGTCCTAAATCATTTTATTCAGCAACAAAAAAGTCAAATGAAATTATGGCCTATAGTTATGCGTCTTTATATAAAATACCTATTACATGTGCTAGATATTTTACAGTTTATGGTCCATATGGAAGACCAGACATGTCATTGTTCAAATTCACACAAAACATATTAAAAAATAAAAAAATTGATTTATATAATTATGGCAATCATGAAAGAGATTTTACATATATTGATGATGCAGTTGAAATGACATCTAAATTAATTTATAGAAAACCAAAAAAACCTGTTCCATATGATACTTTCAATATTTCAAATTCTAAGCCAATGAAATTAAAAAAATACCTTCAATTAATTGAAAGAAGTTTAAATAAGAAAGCTAAAGCCAGATTACTTCAACTACAAATGGGGGATGTTCATAAAACTCATGGATCAAATAAAAAAATTATCAAAAAAATTGGCAAAATAAAAATACACGATAATTACAAGGGAATTAAAAGCTTTGTAAATTGGTATAAAAATATTTATCAAATTTTATGAGGAATATATTTCTATTTTCTGATTTTTTTAGAATCGCAAAATTCTTAAACAAAAAAGAAATTACTCTTTTGTCTTTTTCTTTTGTATTTTCTATAGTGGCAATTTTTTTAGAAATGATAGGTATATCTATAATACCAATTTTAATTCTTAATTTTTTAGAATTTGAACAATCCATTCTTAATAATATTTTTTTTGATTATTTAAAAAATATTGATTTAAGTGTTTTTCTTTTTTTAATTTGCTCTGTTTTTTTTCTCAAAGCTTTCCTTAATTATACACACCAAATCTATGATTTTTCTGTAACGAAAAAAATAAGATTAAATATATTAAATCAAATTTATCAAAAAAATTTAAAAAAAAATTATCTTGAATTATCAAAAACACCATCTTCAAATAAATTATGGTTATTAACTACAGCAAGAGTTTTTTCAACACTTTTAGTTACATATTTATCATTATTTAAGTCTTTCATATTAATGATTTCAATATCAATTTTTGTTGTGTCTACAAACTTTTTTTATTTTTCTCTTTTTTTTATTTTTTTTGGTATTTGTATTTTTATTTATTATTTTTTTTTAAAAAGGAAAATTATAGAATATGGAAAAAAACAGCTTTTAGCAGACCAACAAACAAAGAAAATTATTCACGAAAGTTTTGAGGGGATAAAAAATGTAATTATTTATAATTTATTTGATTATTTTTTAAATAATTTTAAAGATAAAAATAGGCAATCTGAAAATTTTACACAAAAAGGTTTTATAATTACACAATTTCCACTAAATTTTGTAGAATTTATTGCAGTTTGCTTTTTAAGTTTTTTTATATTCACATCCATAGGTCAGGATATTGATCAGGGTAATTTCATTTTTTCTTTAGGAGTAGTATCTATTGGATCATTAAGAATACTGGCTTTTTTCAAATTAGCTTTAAATAATTACAATTCTATAAAATCGAAAAGTTTTGCTATTGAAACAACTATAAATGAATTAAGTTATAAAATTGAAAGTAAAAATCCGAAAAACATCTCAGGGCAGCATTTTGTAGAAAACAAAAAATTAGGCTCAATAATAAAAATTGAAAATTTAGCTTTCAATTACCCTGGTACGAGCGAAGAAGTTATTAATATTAACGAATTTGAATTTAAAGATAAAACTTTTTATATTATAAAAGGAGAAAGTGGTTCAGGAAAATCTACTCTATTAGATATCTTAATGGGTGTAATACAACCGAAGAAGGGTAAAATTATCAGTAGATCCAAAAATTTAAATGTTGGATATGTATCACAAGAATGTTTTGTGATTAACGATACATTAAAAAAAAATATTGCATTCGGTATAAATGAAGACTTAATCGATGAAGACAAAATTATAAATATTATAAAAAGTGTAAAGCTATATGATAGATTTTTTCAAAAAGATTTAGGTTTAAATACGTTAATTGATGCAAATGGTTCAAATTTATCTATAGGACAGAAACAAAGGCTTGGGATTGCTAGATCTTTATATTTTGATCCAGAGATATTCTTTTTAGATGAACCAACTAGCTCATTAGATTTGGAAAATGAAAAATTAATATTTAATATTTTATATGACTTGTCAAAAAAAATTCCTGTAATAATGATAATGCATAAAGATATATCATTAGAGAACTCAAAGTCACTTAAAATTCAAAATGGTAATTTAATTAATCTAAATTAAACTTAAAATATTATTTATTATAATTTGTAAAATATTCTTCTCCGTATTTTATAGGTGGGATTTCTTTTGATAAAGAGAAGTAATTTTGCTGTAATTTATTCATATATTTTTCTTCAGAGTCCTCTAAAATTAATTTTAGTTCGTCATCACAATCAATTAATTTTTTTTTATATAAATTTTTAGTTAATATAAAATCAAACAATGGATCATGATCGATAAACATGGATCTTTCTTTAAAAGCTGGAAGTCCTAAAGAAGTATTTTTCCATACATTGTCTGAATAAACTTTATGATATTTATTAGTTAAACATAAATCGGAATTAAAAATTTTTATTTTTTTTGCATCTAACATTATTAAAAATAAAATTATTCTTAATTGATTAGCGGGACTTCCTGAAAAAAAAGCTCCACCAAAATTTTGATTTAGAAAAGTAATTTTTGCTTTAAGTTTTTTATTTTTATGTAAATTGTATTCATTTTCATCTCTTACAATTATCCACTTAATTTCGTCTGGTAAATCATAATTACTATTTACTTTTTGCATGACATCTGGGATAATAGAAGTAACGTTTGCTTTATTTAAAAAGTTATCCTTGGACTGGTGATCTCTTAATTGGTTAAATCTTATTACTACATCAAATTTTGAAATTTCTGAAGACTGGTCATTCATACTTAATCTATCAGTAAGAATAGCAATATTTTTATTTTTAATAAAATTTTTAAAATTTTTATGGCTTTCATCAAGTAAAATCGGGTTGTTATTTATTTTTCCAATGAGTTTATTGGTTAAATATTCATAATTTTGCTTTGTATTTTGATTATACTTCTTATGACATAAGTTATTTAAACATTTTAAACTCTTAGAATACATCTCATTTTCAAAAAAAGCTCCATACTTAAATCTATTCATATCTTTTTTCTTATTATTTATTTTTTGATTTAATGCTTTTAACTTTGCCTTGTTTCTAATAATTAATCCTAAATCCATAAACCGTAAATATGAAAAAAAATTATATATTTCTAACCATTCGTAAACTGTAAATAATTCAGGATCTAACTCATTCGTATTTTTTTTAAATTTATCATATAAAGTCTTGTCTTTTAAATTTTTCTTTAAGAGATTAATTAGATCTTCCCACCAAGTATTTCCTAACCTTGGAGCTCTAACCCAATATTTCTCAAAAGTATTGATGAGTTGCCTATTATTACTTTTTTCTGATTTATTATTAATAACATCAAGAAGTGCCAAAAAATACCTATACGATCTTTGCAAATTATGATGCTGGGTAAAGAATAGATAATTGTTTCTAAAATATATTGATATATTATATTTAATAACAATTTTCTTTATAATATTTTTAAAGTTGTTAATTATGTTTTTCAAAATAAGTATCTAATACTTTATATTTATTGTGAATACAAATTATTTGTTAATTTTGGTTACTTTCTACAAATGATTTTTAATTTTATAGTAGTGAAATTTTAAGGTTTATGCATTCTTAAATAAAATTTTTTTTTTTTTATAATAAAAATAATTTTCAAACATATAGTAATTTGTTGATCTAATTTTATCTACTTGAGAAATTAAACTTTTATTGATGCTTATCTTATCGCTTTCTTGTGTAAGTTTTTTAAAATATGTTGGTTTTCCTCTCTGGTCTTTAGCTGTCTTTAAATTTTCTGGATAATTATTTATTAATTTAATCAACATTTTTTCAGTTATTTTTATTTGTTTTTTTTTTATTTCGTCAAAAAAGTCTTTTTTATTTATTAAAAGTTTACTTTTAAAAATAATTTTTCCTGCATCTATTTTATTGTTTAAAATAATACATGAGCAAATTATATTTTTTTTACCCATCATTATCTGGTGCTTAATAGGTGAAAATCCTCTACCTTTTGGTAGATCACTTTCATGTATTGTAAAATATTTTTTATTTTTTTTTAATTTTATTTTTTTTGTAAATCCAATCAAGATTATCAAATTAAATTTTTTAATATCCGATAGTTTACCAAATACTATTTTTTTATTTTTATTTATTTTTTTTAAGAATCTATTCTTATCGAAATATTTTTGATTAATTTTTGTTATTTTGTCAAATAAAATTAAAAATTTATATTTATTTCCTTGCATATTTTTTTAAATTAAAGTTTTCGTCATCATCTCTTTTTTGCTCAAAATTTAAAAAAATTTCTTTATGTTTTTCAATTAATTCTTCCATGACTTTTCTTCCCTCAAATGAAAATAGATTTAAATTAGTACTATGGTTAGGTAAATTTATTTTAATTTCATCAGAAGTGATATCTTTATTTTTTAGATTTTTAGTATTTTTAAGATTATTTAATTTTGTAAATCTTGGTAAAATATTCATGTCTACGTAAAATAAATATATATGTTTTTTAAAATCTGATATAATTTCTAAACCATAACCCTCATAATTTACGTCTTTATAATTGAAGTTAAGGTACAATTTATTTTCTTGTTATTTGTTTCTGTCTATTTAAACCAACACCTTCAAATTCTTTTCTAAATTGATAATTAGTTGCAGAAGCTTCCATAATTCCTAGATTATTTTTTTTTGGTAAAATTTTTGCTCCATGATGGCATTTTTTACATGGCACACTTTCGTTTTTTTTCTTAGCTAAATGTAGCTTTCTGTTTTTATCTTGTTCATGATCCCACATTTTTTTTAAAGTATTAACTTTTGCATTTCCCATAACCTCATCTTTTTCAAAATCTGATGGACATTTTAATACATCACCTTCACTTGTTATTGCCATTCTTAACCATAGCCTTGGACAAGTAAATTCTGGATCTGGTATGACATCGATTTCCTTAAAATTCATATCCATGTTGTAAGCAACACGATCGAAAATTGGAATAAACGTATCAAAATATTTTTTTGGATCATGTTTGATAGCAGACCATAGACCTTGGGTATTTATAAATGTATCTGGTGATATCTCGTCTCTAATTCTTCTTAGCCTAATTGAATTTTCCATAATAGTTTTAAATTTCATAGGCTTACGAATACTCTCATACATCTCATCAAGACCATCTATAGATATAGTTATCCAATCTGGTTTTGCTTCTAATAGTTCTCTAGTATATTCCTCAGTTAAGTTCGCGCCGTGAGTATTTATCCAAACTTCTTTTATTCCTTTTTTTTTTGCATAAGCAACTTTTTTTGGTAACTCTTTATCAGAAGTTGGCTCACCTCTCATGCTGAACTTTAAAGTAAATAGATTGTATTCAGCGCATTCATCAATTATTTTTTTATACAGATCAAACTTCATAAATCTATTCTCTCTCATATCCATATATTGTCGAAAGCAATGGTCACATTTTAATTCACATGTTGAACTTGCTTCTATATCTAAGTTTAGTGGGAATTTTGGAACTATATTAAATCTTGGAAAATAATTCCATTTAAGTCTATTTATAAAGTACGAAAATCTTTTGTTTTTAGATCTTCTAAATTCATATTTTATACGATCGTAAAAATTCTCGAAAGTATATTGTACTGGTGTTTCGGCTTTTCTTCCAAAGTTAAGATTGAACATAAATTTTATTATACTTAATTTGATGTTGATTTATACTATTTTTTTTTTAAGTCAATAATTATCTATAAATCAAGAATTTTCAATTTATTTGGGTAATATCCTCTTTAATTATTTTTTTCTTTATCAGTAATGAAAAATTTTTTTTTATATAATTTTGTATATAAAGATAATCTGTTGTAAGTAAAAAAAGATTTATAGACATGATCAAAATCTTTTTTTGTAATTGTATTTGAAATTTTTAACATTTTTAAAAAGTCTGATCTTTTATAAATTTTACCAGACCAGTTAAAAGTATTTTTTTTAAACTGTTTATTTTCAAGTATTTTTTTTAAATTTTTTTTTAATAAAAAATTTAACGCCTTTAAAGCTTTTTTTTGATATTCGTAATGACTCGAGTTTATTTTGATTTTAAAAAATTTTACATCAATAATTTTTCCACTATCAATTTTATTAGTTAGATAATGTAGTGTACCACCGAATATTTTTTCTTTGCGATAAGCTGCAAAATGTTGAGTATCCCTTCCTCTATAATTCGGTGTCGCTGGATGAAAATTTATAATATTTAAAAAGTTGAAATGACTTATTATTTTTTTTGGTATAATCAAACCGTTCGCATAACTAATTAAAAAATTAAATTTCTTATATTTCTCTTTTATAAATAAAATATCTTTTGACTTTTTTGGATTTTTAAATATGAAATTTGTACTTTTAAATTTAGAAGTAATTTTATTAAAATTTTTTTTATCTAATGGTGTAATAAATAATATCTTATTCACTTAATCAAATCTTTTTTATCTATTTGTGAGTTTTTTTTAATTTTAATTTTTGATTTTTTTCCAATTACTTCATTTAAATCTAAATATAATTTATTATTAAGTGGTCTTACATAACTTAAATCATTGTAGGCTATGTAAGCACCTCTATTAATTGCTTTTTTTGCATAAATCCCTCTCCTAAAAAATTTTTGATTTACTAAGTCAGACCTATTTTTTAAATAATCTTTGAAATTATCATTATTATAATAAGCAAATTTAAAATTACTTAAGTTTTTTAGATCATCATAATCCATAGAATGAGAATGATCAAAATAATCTCTTTTTCTAAGTGTAAAATGTTTTTCAATTATTTTTGCCCCTTTTGCAATCGCAATTTTACAAGCATCGTTACCTTGAGAATGATCAGAAAAGCCAAATGCTTTATTTTTTTTTAAATAATTTTTAAATAATTTAAATACCCCAAAACCATGATTTTTGTCTTTATTAGGATAGTTTGAGATACAGTGTAAAAAGAAAATTTTTTTATTTTTTTTATATTTGTTTAAAACTTTCTTTAATTTTTTTAAATCTAACATTCCTGTCGATATGATTACAGGTTTTTTTGTTTTTAATGATTTATCTATTAAACTAAAATTTATATTATCCATGGATGCTATTTTTAATGCATCTACATTAATTTTATTTAAAAAATTTACTCCTTCATAACTAAAGGCTGTACAAAAAAATTTTATGTTTATCTTTTTTGAGAAAACTCTTAATTTTTTAATTTCATTTTTATTTAAACAAAATTTTTTTAATAATTTGTAATTTTTTGAATAACTCAGATATAGATCACTTGGATCAAATAATTGAAATTTAACTGCGTCCGCACCACCTTTTTTTGCCATCTTAATTAATTTTTTAGCGAGAGAAAACTTCCCATCATGATTAATGCCAATTTCTGCTATTATAAAAGGTAAGTTAAACTTCATTAAAAAATTTTAGACCTAACTAGCTCAAAACATTCTGCATATTTACAACCACATCTGTACCCATTTAATTTATTTTCATTTTCAATCATTTTAATCCAGGAATTTTTAACTCTTTTTAATTCAGTTTTATATTGCTTAATTGAGTTAATTTTTTTTTTGTACTCTTTAGTAATATCAATATAAATATTACCATTAAATTCTTTCTTGCTTTTAAAAAAATTACTTCTATATAAGAAAACATTTTCTACTCTTTTCGATAATCCTAAAACTAACTCACTAACAACTCTGTGGTCATGATGTACATCACTAGACCAGTGCACAAATACATATGAAGGTTTTACTCTATTTAATATTTTAAGGATATTGCTTTTGAGTAAGTCATTAATAACAATATCATTTGTTTTTTCTTTTAAATTGATACATTCGTTAAAACCAATAATTTTATTTGCATTTAATGCTTCTTGCTGAGCATTTTTACTAAATCTAATAATTTTTCCTCTTTCATCCTTAAATCCTGAGCTGCTAATAATAACTTTATAAATTTTATATTTTTTTTTTTTTAGTTTTATTGCGGTACCACCACAGCCAATTTCTACATCATCATCATGCGCACCAAAAAAAATTACTCTTTTTGACATATTATATTATATTAGTTTTATTTTCTTTATCATAACAATTAAAATAGAAGTCAAGTACAGATAAATCTTTCATAAAAGGACCATTGATTTGTAAATATTTATCCTTAAAAAATATATTCTGATTAAGGAATATATTATTTTTTTTAAATTCATCAAGATCTAAATAGTTATTAGATCCTTTTCCAGTAATATATTCTTTGCACTTTAATTTCTGACAAATATCAACAATCAATTTATTTTTTGAACTTTTTAAATCTAACTCACTAGAAAAAATTAATTTAGTTTTAATTTGAAAAATTGAAAAAAAATAATTTATTAACTTAACATTTAAATCAATTAGATAAACAAAGTCTTCTTCAAATAATTTTTTTATGATTTTTATGTTCTGATTAAAAAATTTAGATTTAGAATAATTAACCTCTAAAGTTTTAAAAAAAGTTTTTTTCCAGTCTCGATAATTGCTAATTTTGACCTTTTTAATTGTCAAAGTATCTCTTGGTTCTTTTTGAACAGGTACTGTAATTTTATATTGTCCATTTATTGTTTTTATTTGATCTCTATTAAACCAACCTCTTCTATTAAATTGAACATTATCTAAAAGAACAAAATAATCAGATTGTTTAGCTCTCATGAAAAAAGTAAGCCATGGGCAAAAATCTGGTTGATGGATGAATACTTTGGTCATATATTATTTACAACTTATTATAATTATTATAAAAATACTAAAACTATTATTTTAAAATCATGAGTGAAAAATTTGGATCTGCAACAAATATTGGTCTTTATCCACGAGAAGAATCAGAAAAATTAAAATGGGATAATATAAATGATTTAGTAACTGTAAATGAATCTCAATATAGTTTTGGTAAAGAAGATATTCAAAAAAAATTCTTTGATAGTTTAAATTTAACGGAAGAAGACAAAAATAAATATAGATTTTATAGAGCTGAATGGTACAGAAGGCCTAAAGAGTTTGATCCAGGAGATGCCCCATTAGCCGTAGTCATAGAACTTGTTAGTACTTGTAACTTAGGATGTACGATGTGCTATACTATAACAGATGAATTTCAGGAAAGTGTTGTTGGTGCCTCTAGAATGTTGCCTTGGAAAATTGTTACAAATATTTTAGATGAGTGCGCAGAGATAGGTGTATTCTCAGTTTTATTTAGCTGGAGAGGCGAGTCTACTTTGTATAGGGTAAAAGATGAAAATGGTAATATTAAAACCTTTGGTGATGTAATTGAGTACGCACATAAAAAAAAAATTTTAGAAAAAAGTTGTCTTACACATGGACAATTAATTGATGAAAAATTAGCAGAAACTTTGGTAAAATCAAAATTAAGTTGGATTAATTATTCAATTGATGGATTGGGTAAAGAGTATAACAAAATTAGAACCCCTAGAAATAAAAAAAAAGATAAAAAATTTAATGCTTTTGAAGTGGTTTCTGAAAGTATAAGAACACTTACAAGAGTTAAAAATAAATTAAATTCAAAAATTCCTCAAATTAGAACGAATGCAATTTTTCCATCTATTTACAAAAATCATAAAGAATATGCAGATTACATGTATTCGAATGGAGTAAATTGGGTAACCGTAAACGAAATTTTAGATTTTAGGTTTGAGACAGTTCCAGATGATGAAGTTAAATCTGAATGGGCTTGTTCATATCCTTTCCAAAGATTAACAGTTTCAGCAAATGGAACTATTTTGCCATGTACAGGTGCACATAACGAAGAAGAAGGTTTAACATTAGGAAGATATAAAGGATCACCAATTAAAAAAATTATTAAAGATCATAGAGCTTTTGAATTAGAGTTTGAAGAAATGACACTTAAACAGGCCTGGAATTGTGAAAAATTAAAAAATATAAGAAATCTTCATCAAAATAATAGAAGATGCGAAATAAATCCGGGTTGTCAAAATTGTAGACATGGAATGAAAAAAAGGGGAGTCACTTACGTTCCTGATGAATGGAATTTAGAAACTATGAATTGGGAAAATCATACCTGGAGAAATGGTTAGTAAGAGTCTTTAATTAAAACTTTAAATTTAAATTTTTTAATTGTTTACTAGATTTTATCTTTTTTAAGACAACGTAATTTTTTTTAATAAATTTATAATCATATAATGTATCGATTGATAAACTTAAATTAGTAGGAAAACTATTTGCTTTATAAAAAATTGTTTTAAATTTTTTTTTATTTTTAATAAAGTAAGAATTTATATGTTCTTTTTCAAACTTTGTTAAATTATATTTTTCTAATTCCTTTAGCTTTGATGATTCAAATATATCTATACCCATACCTTTGGGCAAATAATCAGTGTGGTTTGTGCTATAATTTGATTTTTTATTTATATGTAATTTGATGAGTTTTTTAGCATTATATAGATCTGTAAATATATTGTCAGCAGTAATTCTAACTATAGTTTTGAAGTAATGATTTTTCAAAAAATTTATGTATCTATTTAAAACATTTGAATGATCGCCTCTGAAAATATTAATTTTTCTTTTTTTACAGAATAATTCTATTTTATCATCTAGTTTATTTTTTGATGTTAAAATATATATAGGATAATTTTTACCAATTAATTTTGATCTTTCAAAAGTTAATTGTAAAATAGGTTTCTTATTAATTTTTTTATTCCATTTATTTTTTAATCTTTTTGAAAGTGATCTAACTTGAATGCAAATTGCTATTTCTTTTTTCATTTTTTTTACTATAACATAATGAAAGTGGAAAATTATATTTATTTTATAACTCAAGCAGAACCAAAAAAAAATATTTCATTCGGTCATTTTTTCAGGTGTCTTGAAATAGCTAAATTTCAAAAAAAGAGGGGTTTTAAATGTTTGTTCGTTTTAGAAAATTCTTACTATGTTAAAAACCTGCTACGAATAAATAAATTTAAATCAATTGAGCTAAGCGGACTAATAAAAAATAAAAGAATTATCAAAGATAGTATAATAATTTTTGATAAATTTAGTTATAATAAAAAACAATTTCAATATTTTAAATTTGCAAAAAAAACTATTATTTTTGATGACTTTAACAAATATAAAAACTCAAAATATTATTTAAGATTAACTTCCAATCTTGGATATACTAAATATTCTAACAAACATATTAATTCTGCAAACTTTAGACTTCCAAAATTTTTAAATAAAAAAATAAATTCAAGAAAAATTAAGAAAAAAGATTATCTTATTTTTTTAGGAGGATCAGATATAAAAGGAAATATTAAAAAAATAATAAAATTCATAATTTCTGAAAAGATTAACAAAAAAAATAAGTTTAATATTTATTTAGGTCCTGGAGTAAAAAATAAATACAAAAAATATAAAAATATATATTTTCATAAAGAAAGTGAAGTAAAACTAAAAATGCTCATAAATAAGCACAAAAATGTAATTACAAATGGAGGAAATACGATGTTTGAAATGGTAACAGAGAAAAAAAAGTGCATTGTGTTTCCATCAAATTCTAGAGAAAAAATAAATGCAAAATATTTATTTAAAAAAAATATAATTAATATTTATAATAATAAAATTTCTTTTAGAGATAATTTATCTAATTTAAACAATATTAGTGAAACTATCCTCGCTAACAATAATTTAAAATTAAAAAGTAAATATATAAAATTAGACTTCAAAAGATTATTTAAATAGAATTAATAATTTTACAAATGTCTTTTATTTTATTCTTTTTTAGCCCTGGATAAATAGGTAGTGAAATTATTGTTTTAAATAAATTTTCTGAATTGGGAAATTTTTCTTTAGTTTTGTGAACTGATAGCTGATTGATTGGCTTATAATGACAACTGTAACTAATCCCCTTTTTTTTAAATTTTTTCTCAAGTAATTTTTTAAAATTAGTTTTTATAACAAATAAATGTCTTGAAAATTCATTTTTTGAAAACTCGGAAAATAATATACTAATTTTTTTATTTTCTTTAAGATTTTTTTTATATTCTAAAAAAACTTTAAATCTTAGATAATTTTTTTTTTCTATATTGTCAATTTGACTTGATAATAATGACGCTCTTAAATCATCAAGTCTGAAATTAAAACCAACTTGCTCTACATCATACCTCGCATGAAAACTTTGATTTTTATGTAAAAAACTATTTGTATTAAGACCATGATTTTTTAAAATTTTAGCTTTAGACACATCTTTTGCTTTTTTACAATATAACATTCCTCCTTCACTGCTAGTTAGATTTTTATTTGCATAAAAACTAAAAGCTGAAAAATCTCCAAAACTTCCGAGTATTTTACCTTTGTATTTACTAAATATTGCGTGGCATGAATCTTCTATTAAAGTAAATTTATATTTTTTTTTTAGTTTTAATAATTCATCCATATCGCAAGGATAACCTCCATAATGCATAACAACTAAAGCCTTTACTTTTTTAGAAAGTTTTTTTTTTAAATCGGTAATTGAAATATTTGGGTTAAATGCGCTTTCAGAGTCTATAAGTTTAATTTTCGCATCCAGTTGTTTTGCAGCATTCATTGATGCAACAAAATTTATATTCGGCATCAAAACGATATCGTTTTTTTTAATACCTGCTAATAACATTGCTAAGTAAAGCGCAGAATATCCATTTGAAACACCAACGCAATGACCTTGGTTTACTTTAAGTTTTTTTTCAAACTTTCTTTCACATTTTAAGAGAATTTTTCCAGCAGAAATCCATTTCGAATTAAGAACTTTGCTAACTGCGCTAATTTCTTTTGCGCTTATTTCGGGAACAAAATAAGGTACTTTAACCATAAAAATATTTTTTAAAATCTTTTTTTGCGATTTTAAGATTATCTTGTGTACCATAGTCAATAATATTTTCTTTTAAAGGAAAAAGGCCAACTTTTTCCTTTCTATAAATCAACTTATTAATCAAGTCAGGCATATCAATACTTTGTATACTCTTATTAAGAAATTTTTTAATTTTTGAACTAGTTAAATAAATTCCCGAATTAATTAGATAATTAAATGAAGGTTTTTCATTAATTTTTTTAATTTGAAATTTATTATTTTTTATAACGCCAAATGGTATTTTTGTCTCAATTTGTTGACATGAGACTGTGAGAAAGTTCTTCATTTTATAATGAAACTTTAAAAGTATGTTTAGGTCAAAGTTAAAAATTATATCTGAATTTATTATTAATAAATTTTTAATATCTTTTTTAAGTAATTTCAAACAACCAGCTGTTCCTAATGGTTTTTTTTCAACTAAAAAAATTATTTTTTGACTTTTAAATTCTTGATAAAATTCTTTTTCAATTAGTTTTATTATTCTCTCTTTTTTGTAGTAAACGCTGATATAAATTTTATCAACGCTATAATAAATTAATTTATTTATTAAATTAATTAGGTATGGAACATCCTCAAATGAAATAAGTGGTTTCGGAGTTTTACTTGTCAAAGGTAAAAGTCTTTTTCCTAAACCGCCCGCTAATATAAGAGATGAAAAATTAATTTTTTTATTTTTTTCATTTAAATAATTTTTTCTTAAAATTATGTCTTTTAAGGTTTTATCTTGATTTAAAATAGGTAATGCATCTATAACGCTATTCTTAAAAATTTGCCTTATCTTTAAATCTGTTAATTTATTAAAATATATGAATTTACTTTTTTTATTACATACTTTGGATACGGATGTTGTTGCGGTTAATCCTTTTAAATAATATCTTCTAATATCTGCGTCCGTCAAACTTCCTAGGTATCTTTTGCGTTTTCCAACTACAGCTATAAATTTTGCTCCACTTTTATTAAGTTTTTTTATTGCATCTACTATTGTTTTTGTATCATTAATATAAAGTAGATTTATTTTATTTTGCATACTAAATGGTCATTAAATTTAAGATGATGGTTTTAAGGTAAAAAATCATAAATGTAAACTTTATAAAAAACTGCTATAAATTAATAACAAGGTTATTTTCTTTATAAAAAATTTTACTAAAATAATATTCTTTAAAATAAATAAAAATTGATATAATGAAGGTTAATAATTTAAACTTTTAAAATTTTTTTAAATTTGATCTTAAATGAAAGCAGAAAAAGTAAATATTAAAAATTACAATGATTATAGAGAAAAATGGTCAGACGCAATAAATGCAAAGTTTTTATCTGACTTTCCTCTTCACATAGATATTGAGTTAACTAGTGAATGTAACTTAAGATGTGAGATGTGCTGGCAGAGTAAAGATCCTGATGCCTTCCCAAAAGGTATGATGTCAGAAAAATTATTCAAAAAAGTAATTGATGAAGGAGTAAAGAACGGTTTGTGTGCAATCAAATTGCAAAGCCGAGGTGAAGCAATGATGCATCCAAAAATATTTGAATACTCAAGGTATGCAAAAGATAAAGGTGTTATGGATATACATTTGACAACAAATGGAACACTTTTTTTAAAAAAAAATAAAATTTCACAGCTTTTCGATTCAGGAATAGACAAACTCATTTTTTCTATAGATGATGCTCATGATAAAAGTATAGATGAAATCTATAAAACAAAAAAACCAAATATCAGAGAATACTTTTCACAAATTGGAAAAATAAAAAAAGAAAAAAGATTAAATAAACCTTTTATGGTTGTTCAAACTTTTGGCGATAATGAAAATAATTTAAATGAAATCAAAAAAAAATTAAAAGTTCAATATCCAGAGGCAGATGATATAAATGTAAATTTGTTATGGGAGTCTTTACCAGATAAAGAATCTCTAAAAAATTTAAAGTTTGATTATAAATATCTTCCGTGCTCATATTTATGGTCAAGAATTTTAGTTTATTGGGATGGTACAACAACTACTTGTTGCAGAGATTATTCGGGTAAAAACTTAACACTCGGTGATGTAAATAATGATAGCATTAAAAACCTTTGGAATTCTGATAAAATGAACACCTTTAGAAAATTGCATCTGGAAAATAAAAGAGAAAAATTAAAAATTTGTGCAAATTGTGAAATATCTACTTTAAAAGTTCCAAAATAATATTAATTAAATTTGATAAATTGAAGACTTTTTGCTATTGGAATTTTTTTTAAACCATTGAATTGTTAGATTAATTCCTTTTTTAAAATTTACTTTTTGCGACCAACCTATCTCTTTTTTAAATGACTTTGGATCACATTGTAATTTATTCACCTCACTTTTGTTTGGTCTTTTTCTTTTACCTTCTATAATTATTTTTTTTTTTGTATTACATAAATTTTGAGAAATCTTTATCATATTAGAAATACTATAATGTTTACCTGTGCCAATATTAAAAATTTTTCCATATCCTTTTTTACTTTTGTAAAGAGAATAATAAGCAGCACATAGATCTGTGACATAAGTCCAATCTCTTCTTGGATAAATATTTCCAACTTTCACACTTTTTCTATGACTTAATAATTGAGAAATAACTGTGGGTATAATTGCTCTATTTGATTGCCTGGGACCAAAGGTATTAAAAGGTCTAATAATTTTTACAGGAAGGTTAAAACTATTATAATAACTTAAAGCAAGATTATCTGCTGCTATTTTGCTAGCTGCATATGGTGATTGTGCAAATAGAGGGTGCTTTTCATTCATCGGAAATTTAAGGCCTGTCCCATAAACTTCACTTGTCGAAGTAATAATTACTTTTTTACGATTTAATCTTGCGCTTTCTAAAATGTTATAAGTTCCTTCAACATTTGTCTTTATATATGAGCCTGGTGAAAAATATGAATAAGGTATACTAACTAATGCAGCTAAATGAATTATATAATCAGATTCTTTTATTAATTTATTTGTTAAAGTATAGTCATTAATATCCCCAAGAATTATTTTTGTTTTACCTATATTTGTATTATTTTCAAGCCATCCAAAATCACCTTTTGAATTGTACTTGTCATAAGCAATTATATTTATTTTTTTCTTGGAAAAATATTCAACTAAATGGGAACCTATAAACCCACATGCTCCTGTGATTAAAACTTTAGTCATTATTATCAATTTTTTTTTAAATTTTTTTCAGTGCATAAATCAAGCCAATTGAGCTATTAGTACTGGTCAGCTACATGCGTTACCGCACTTCCACACCCAGCCTATCAACGT
>MDSV01097635.1_pt1 | contig 22957 bp, 19 predicted proteins | sample 810851 | NCBI WGS metagenome assembly MDSV01 (sample SAMN05326640, study PRJNA326480) | marine metagenome | isolation source: seawater | place: Atlantic Ocean: North East | collected 2012 | reverse complement strand
TTGAAAAACCAGGAATCCCTTCAACTGGAAAAAGAAGCGAGTCTAATGCTGCTCAGAGAGCCTTGCTGCGCTGGAAGAAGACTTTTCCTTGTTTGTCTCGGATTGATTCTGCTGCGCCATCGCTGCACTCATCACCAGTGGGGATTGGGTGTCACAGCATACTGCGACTCGGTCGATTTTTGCAGACAAGCTGTCGAGAAAAAGTCGACCTCGAGCCCCGGGGAGGAGGCCTGAGGTCGAATCTAAGCGCGAAACCCGGCACATGAGGACCCACGATCGGGTTTCCATAACAAGACGATCAGAATCAGAAGATAGTTACATTGCAGCGCCAATGAAATAGCCGACATTGCAGAATCGTTCGGAAATTTAGGGAATATAAAATCAATTAAATCATTTAGATGAAAGCATAAGTTAATCTTGAGTATAAGTAAATCAGAGCTGGTTTATTGCGCACAGATATATGACCACCATGAGACCGGCCACGCTATCGGTTTCTGAGCATTAATCAAGGCAGAGATAAGCAGAGTACTGTGGACTGACCCTTTCAGCCAAAGCAAACGGGCATAATCTTGAAATGTGCAACTTGGCCCCAACACAAACCTGCACAAGATTATGTTCGAATGAAAACCTGGAGTGAGTATCTAATCGCCTGGCTGCTCCACTGCTTCTTTCGCAGCCTCATCTTCTAGCACCTCAAAAGAAAGTCCCGCATAGCTGTTTAAGCGCTTATAGAGTGCGTCATTAAATGTCGAACCCGGCGTCCAAAATCCCCCGGGCACTTTGTTCTTGTCAACGTCACGGTGCAAACTAATTGCTGCCTGAGACAACATCTTGGCTGTGGAACCGTAACCGGGATCACGATCACCGGTAACTTTCACCCGAATTTCGTCTCCAGTGTCAGTTTTGCCGAAAAACCGTAGATCGTAGAACCCTTCCTGTTGTTCCTTAAGGCTGGGCCCTTCTCCGGGTTTGGGCAGAAAGAACTTGAGGGCAAACCAACGCAAAGGGGGCACAGCCAACACCAGGCCAAACAGCCGACCCCCGGATTTCATGCGTTTGGCAAGCTTTCGACCGTTAACGCCATCGCCGGCAAGAGTGCCTTCATCATAACGAAATTCAGTGCCATAACGTTCCTGCAGCAAGGCGTTGCTGCGCAACACCACACGGGAGTTTACCGCTGCCATAATGAATGGTCCGACCCAGGAACTGAAGTCTTCGTCATACTCCATACCAATCGCCCGCTGCCTGGCACTATTGTTATGCCCTTCTGGGCAAAGCGAGTACCAGTCTCGCATTTCGGCCCGTATCTCTGGGTCTTGCGCCGCTTCTTTGAAAGCATTGACACCACTTGCGACTGTCCCGCCAGAGAAAGTGCCTTTCATCACTTTTACGCGCATCTTCACTTCTGAACAGTAAACGCCGAATTTTTTCTGCGCCTGCTCCTGCAGAAATTTGACACCAAGATCCGAAGGTAAAGAATCAAATCCACAGCAGTGCACGATTCGGGTACCGCTGGTCTTTGCCTGTTCGCTGTAATGGGAGATCATTCGTTTCATCCACTGGGATTCGCCAGTAATGTCGCAGTAGTCGGTTCCAGTGTTGACACAAGCCTTTACCAGCGCCTCACCGTAAATGGCATACGGCCCAACAGTGGAAATTATGACCTCTGTACGCTCGCACATGGCCATTAATGCAGCATCATCAAAGGAATCTGCAATAACGACGGGAATCGAAACAGACTTCTCCCCTAACTCAGCACGCAGCTGCTCGAGCTTGTCCTGGGAGCGCGCTGCCATGGCCCAGGTGAAGTTTGGTTCAGTATGCTCTTCCAGCAGGTAGCGGCAGATTATTTGGCCGACGAAACTGGTGGCACCGAACACGATCATGTCCAGTTCTTTATTTACCATCGCGGTAAGTCCTCTCTGCAAGGGTCAGGTCGCCGTCGCAATTTGCACTGGTTTAACTACCCTATGGGTAGCCTCGGATGACGCCAGCAAAACGCTATCGCGAGAGTGTCGATAACTCATCCAGATAAGGAACTGCAGGCCAAATAGCAGGGTCGCAGCCAGCAGGTGGGTGGGCTGCACAAAGGCAGGCATGCCGAGATGGCCCAAAGTTGCCCCGGAAATCACCGAAAGACCAATGACAGCGATCATCGCAAACGTCAGTCTGGTCAAGGAATGTAACCATCCAAGGGAATTAACCAGCAGGCGGGCCAACCAAAGGTTTGCGAACAGTACCAGTGCAGAGAAACTGCGATGGACATAGAAAAACCATGGCATGGCCTCTATCCAACTGGAACGCAGCTCATCACCCTGGGCATCTTGAATCAGGTCTGTCATTTCACGCACCTGAGTACCCATAGCTACCTGCATAATAGTCATGCCAAGCACGATGTATAGCCATTTTTTAAATCTCGGGTCAATGGCAAGCACCGGTTGAGTTGCCATTATCTGACGCCTTGATTGCGCCAGTGCAAACAGCAGGGTCGCGACTATGGCCAGCGCCATCAGCATATGCAGGGTGATCATGCCGGGTTGCAAATTTGAGCTCACTACCCGAGACCCCAGCCAGCCCTGAAATCCAACCATCAGAAAAGCCATAACTGAAGCGGTTGTGATTGAAACATCCAGCCTGCGCAATGGCATGGACACACAAGCCGTCGCGAAAATTAGTAAGCCGATTGTCACACCTAACAGTCGGTTGAGGTATTCTGTCCAGGTTTTGACCACATTAAAGCGGGTATCTCTGTAGCCAAGTTCGGCATAGACTTCTTGATAGTTCGCAGGCAATTGAGATTCTGCAGTCGGCGGAACCCACTGACCAAAGCAAGTGGGCCAATCCGGGCAACCCATACCCGCACCAGAAGCACGAACGCTTGCGCCTACCAGTATCAAAAAATAAACAGCAGCCAGGGTTAAGGTAGCAAGCCCCCGAAATCGTCGCAGTGATTCATCAGTAGCGGGTTGAGTAGTCATAGTCCAGGTCTAACAAGAATGCGTTTGTAATTTCAAGTCGCCAGAATTGCGCGCTTACTTCCGGAGAGCTTGAAGCAGGGCGACAGAGGCATGTCCATCCATTGGCAGACCTGCACTTTGTTGATACGCGCGGATTGCAGCTCTGGTTTGCCTTCCTACCCTGCCATCAGGCTCACCGGAATCAAATCCATTGCGATTAAGCAGTTCCTGGAGCTCTCGCACGTCCGCAACACTCATGGCGGTCTCGTTCTCAGGCATGCGCTGAACTGGCCCACTGCCGGCATAGCGGTCTGCAAGATGCCCGACAGTGAGAGCATAGAAAGTCGATGGATTATAGGTCATGGTGGTACGGAAGTTAGCGTAGCCGAGAAAGGCAGGCCCCTGCGCGCCAGCTGGAAGAATCACCGAAGCTTCCATGCCCGCAGCAACGGGTATAGGCGCTCCATTAAGCTGCGTGACCCCAAGGTCACGCCATTCCTGCAGCGGCTTGCGGGTCGAGGTGCCCGTCAAGCTAAAATCGAAGTCTTCCGTTAGCAGCACTTCCCTGCCCCAGCGTTCATCACCGCGCCAGCCAGACTGCGACAAAAAGTTTGCCGCTGAGTGAAATATGTCTGGCAAGCTGTTCCAGATATCAATGCGCCCGTCCCGATCACCATCTATACCATACTGATAAAAGATGTTCGGCATGAACTGCAGCTGGCCCATGGCGCCGGCCCATGATCCACTCATACGCTCAGCCTGTATGTGGCCGTCATCGATAATTTGGAGAGCCGTCAATAGCTGCCTGCGAAAGAAATCGGCGCGCCGCGGGTCAAAAGCGAGGGTAGCAAGCGCCTCAAGCACTGAAAATCCGCCGGTTGATCTCCCGTAATTGCTCTCTACTGCCCAGAAAGCCACGAGATAATGCGGTTGAACACCGTAACGTTGCCGAACTTGCTCCAGCAAGACGCTGTGCTGCTGTAACAGACTCTGCCCACGCGCCACCTGGTTAGGTGTCACTCTCAGACCGAGATAGCGGGTAAAGGTCTGCACAAACTCGGGCTGGCTACTATCCAGCTCCATCACGCGCTCTAGCGGCTGCAGGTTGTCTAGCTCCCGCAGGGTCGCTTCGCTGATGCCGAGTTCGCGTGCTTCGGCTCGAAGCTCAGCCAACCAATCCGCAAAGCTTTGCTCATTCTCCTGCGCCAATAGTGCCGGCACGAACAGAGACAGAACTAGGGGAAGTACTCTTAGGATTAAGCGCATCTGTTAATGATAGCGAAAATACGCCCGGAATAGAATCTCAAGTCGGTATCCTGAGCAGACAGATTGGCAATTCAGACAGCGGGCTGATTCAGGTAGCCATCTTATTAATAAACTCTGTAACCCGGCGTTCGTCAGAATCAGAGAGCGCAATGAAATTTAAGCCGAGGTTGTAGTTATCCTGGCTCAGACGCCTGAAATAAGGCTCATTACAAACGGATTTTACTCGCTCTCTGCCAGCAGCTTCCAGCTCAAACTCCAATTCAAAATTTGGAAACAAACCTGAAACTGATTTCGCTCGGGATAGTTGTTCAATTAGATTGTGCTGGCATTCAATCTGAATCCCTGACGGTGAGATATTCATTAGGGTGCCACTTCGAACTATTCCTGACAACTTAAGATTAGCGTCACCAAGGATTGGCACGCGAGGGTAATTTCTCCGTTCGTTAGCCATGTTGTATCTCCGGTACTAATTTCAATCTCATTGTAGTGCGGTGAGACAATTGTCTAATTTTCTCTGCGACAAGTTATGACCTGAGCCACAGTTTTAACAAGTACACCCACGTTTACTGCCTATAAACGTGAAGCGCGTCGCGAATTCGTGCAAGCTTCGATAGCCCTTACAAGCTTGGCAGACCGTCACTTTTTCGCTACATTTCCTGCATGAGGAATTTTCCTACACCAGCCGCATGCAATCACCGTATTCGCCAGCTTGCCGCAATCCTGAGCAGCATTTGCCTGAGCCTGATCGCGCTGCAGCCAGCAGCGGCCCAGACTGTGAGGGAATACGTCGAAGCAGAAGCCCGCGAAAGCTATGACAAACTACTAAAAGAGTTCGGCGAGAACAAAACCCTTCCTCCTGGCTATGAATTACAGGCATTGCTGGCACTCAGCCATTATCCAGAGTTGAAGTCAGTTCGAATCCGCTTCATGGTGGATGATGTCGACATTCCTCTGTCGTCCAGACCACATTGGACGAGCATGCTGAGATCGGCACGCAATCGCACCTACCTGGTTGTCATCGACAATAATCGTGAGGGTGGTCGCAATGCCCTGCTGCTGGAAAATCAGCCGTTCAACGCCCAGGTTGGCATCCTCGGTCATGAATTAGCCCATACGGTTTATTACCTGGATCGTTCTTTTTTTGGCATTCTGGGCGATGCGATCTGCCAACTAGGAGACTGTCGGATACAGTTTGAGCGCGCCACTGACCGCCGCCTCATAGATTACGGCCTGGGATGGCAAAGATTTGATCACGCCCTGTACGTGCGAGGCCAAATTTATGGCAGTCGAGAAGCGGCTATGGGCAGTCAGGGCGGCGGTGGCGCATACATGAGCCCCGCGGAGTTGCTTGGCATTATGGAAGCTGATGAGCAGTACTCAGACTAAACAAACCGATAGGCAATCAGGCAAAGAGGTTAAGCGCGGCTCATTGATTAAGATTTACCGCCACCACCTGCGTGGTAAATGTATTCCAACCATTGTCAATACCATGCACAGCGCTAAGAGAAAAAATGCATGGGTTTTTCGCTCAGCTTGCGCTTGCCCAGCCGACTTGAAATTGACAGCTATGTTTCTCATCGGCTGATCGCTACCGTGCAGACCAGCATTGGACTTCAGGACAGCGTCAGGTAGCAGCTGCTCGCACGTGGCGAAGTTTGCCAATAACTGTTTCCATGGCTCGATCGATCAGCGGGGCTTCACTGATCACTTTAACTGTACCGTCCTTCAATTCTCTAGCCAGACCCATTCGAGATTTCTCGATAACCTTTACACCGTGCGCATTGACGAAAATATATTTGTCGATAGTATCTATTTTGGTTTGCGGTATTAACTTGTCCAATCGGGTGGTGTAACAGAGGTATTGCTCGATATCGGTATTGCGCGCATGGGCAATCGTACCTTCCATGGCGATAATAGCTTCAAGATCATCTTCCTCGATCAGTCGAAGATTTCCAAAATCCAGGGTGCTACTAATATCCAAATCCATGCGTGAACTAAATTTCACCAATTCGGTGAAGTTTTTTTTCTAACTGCTGCTTGAGGCAGCGCTAGCGCTATATCGCTTTCATTCAGCAGCGTTTTACCGTCGATAGCGGTACTGGTTTGATCACGCATATCCTTACAGGCGCCATCCAGCGCCTCCTCTACAAGCGAACACAAGGCTGCACTCATGGCATCCCTCACTTCTAGAACTATGTCTTCTATCTCAGCCAATTTGGCGACCTATCTCAATATTAAAAAACTGTCTTCTGCATCTTTCTGCTAGTCGGGAGCGCTGCCACAGCCCTCAGCTTCATTCACACAGCTGATATCCCGCACTGGCTCACCGTTAACCAAATCCCTGACCCAATCAACAAAGCGCACGCCTTCCACACTGTATTGATAAAAAATCGGGGATCCCAATATAGTATGGACATCACCACCCGCCGTGTAATGTGCGAGATCACTCACCCGATTTTCAATTTCCAGATAATTATTTAAAAGGCGTTGCGGCAAGGAGAAACTGCCAGGGGCGTCACCAATCAGATAAGTGAAGTTTTTTTGCACCGAGTCTTCTGCCGTATTGAATTGTGCAATCCTCAAATTGGCATTGTGATTGGCACTGGCGATGTAATAATCCTGGAACGTCAGCGTGCGGTTTGTTTCTCCGGCGTACTCGTTCCAGTCCGGCAGAATTACAGCCACATCCCAGGCTTCATGTACGCGATAAATATTGGGTGAGTCGTAGGCCCCAGCCGCATCGGCGAGCAACACTACCGGCAAATCAGAATAGTGTTCCGCTACCAGACCTGAATAAAACGAACCCCCAATTGCGCCTGCGCTGCTACCGCTAACAACCACTTTGCTCGGCGCCGTGAAGTTTTCATAAACCCAGCTCAAGACGGTTTGACTGTTGGCGTGCCCATTGTGAAAAGCAGTGACTTCGATTTCAGAGCCCTCTGCATTGGTATAGGTATACTCCCTTGGCCCTGCGCCAATATGCACATCTCCATTACAGTAAGGCACAAAAACCATGGCGTAACCAGCAAAGGGATTCTCGGGATTGTCGAGATCAAAAATACCGCTGGCGAGCCCAGGGTTGTTCTGATCCATCTCTGCGAATGGTGAGTGGACGTTGGGCTGGGAACTCAAATCACAGGCTTGCCCAAACCAGCAGGCACCACCACCATTGAAAAACACCAACAGTTCCGTGTTGTCACCTGCGGGCTTGGCATAAAACTGGTACGGCGTGCCCGTTGAGCAAACGCCGTCAGTGGGGATGGCATTCCAGCTCTGACCCAGGCTGTTGAGCTCCGGCAGGCTACTCTGAGCAGCAACGGAGGCCATCAGGAAGAAAGCTGATAGCAAGAGTACATGCCTGAACATCTTATACATGGAGAGTTCCCTTGATGGTGGAGGAATGCTACCCCCTCAAGGTCGTGCTGTCGACTCGGAAGCCGCGTATTGCGTGACCAGAGTGGGTTTAAGGAGTGAGTCTGCTAAAGCATCTGACAAGCTCGCGCGAGAAAAGTGGACGGGTTGCTTCAGCACTCAATCTGAGACACAGCGTGACAGGCAGCCGTAATATTCTCGACATAATGGCCTTGTAACTTAATTGTTGACCCCTCAATCTGAAAGCTTAATCCCTGAAATGCAACTTCGGAGCATATGATCATGCGCGATATCAATCGTCACAGACTTTCACCGTTGCAACGTTATTTCAATGATCCGATGTCTCGGCGCAGCATATTGGGATTGGGAGCCCGACTCACTGCCGCTTTCGCCCTTGCTGGACTGCCAGCACTCGGCCACAGCGCCACCCGCCGTCTGACCAGCCTGGGCGCTGATCCATTCACCCTTGGAGTGGCCTCAGGAGATCCAACTTCAGACGCTGTCGTGCTTTGGACGCGTCTGTCCCGAGAGGTATTGCAAAATATCGGCGCCCAAGATGACGCCCTTGAGGTCAGATACGAGCTTGCCCGCGATCGGGATTTCAGAAACATTGCCCGCAGCGGCGCCATGGTTGCTGCACCGGAGTTAGGCCATTCTGTGCATGCTGATGTCCGTGGCCTCGATTCCGACCAGGTCTATTTTTATCGCTGGCAGATAGGCGATGTCACCAGTACCGTCGGCAGAACCAAGACGGCGGCAGATGAGGCTGCTGATATCCAGATTTTCAATTTTGCCTTTGCGTCATGCCAGCAGTATGAGCACGGCTTTTATACCGCATACCGTCACATGGCCAATGAGGACCTCGATCTGATCGTGCACCTCGGTGATTATATCTATGAGCGAACCTGGGGACAAAACCTGGTCAGAGCCCATGAAGGTCCCGAAATTATCAATCTGAACAACTATCGGGCGCGCTACAACACCTATAAATCGGACCCAGATTTACAGGCAGCACATGCGGCCGCGCCCTGGGCGGTGACCTGGGATGATCACGAAGTGGATAATAACTATGCCGCAGATATCGCGGAAGATGACCAGACACCAGACCAACTCTTACAGCGCCGTGCTGCAGCCTATCAGGCTTTCTATGAGTTCATGCCCATTCGCTTGCCGGTTGGCAGGCAAGGTCCGAATATGCCGATTCACCGCAGATTGCGCTTTGGCAAATTGATGGAAATGAACATATTGGATACGCGCCAGTACCGCAGCGATCAGGCCTGCGGTGATGGCAGAAAACCCAGCTGCGCCGAACATCAGGACAACAGCCGTACCCTGTTGGGGCAGGCTCAGAGAGACTGGCTTTATGGCGGATTGGCAACGACCGATACCACCTGGAACGTGCTGGCACAGCAAATAATGATGGCCAGTCTACGTTCCGTTGGAGACAATGGCAAAGAGCTGTGGCCCATGGATATCTGGGATGGCTATCCCTACGAGCGACAGCAATTACTGCAAGTCCTCAAGTCATTAGGTACGCCAAATCCGGTAGTGCTGACCGGAGATATTCATTCCAACTGGGCTGCCGATCTGAAGCTGGATTTCGATGCGCCAGGCTCAGAAACCGTTGGCAGCGAGTTTGTGGGAACATCCATCACTTCTGGTGGCGACGGCGCAGATATGACTGAGTATGGTGCAGCCTTACTCGCTAATAATCCCCATGTGAAGTTCTACAATGCACAGCGGGGCTACGTTAAAGCCACCCTGACCCCCTCGCTTTGGCAATCTGACTACAAGGTTGTCCCCAGCGTAACAACTGCGAATGCACCTATCTCAACGCGAAAGACCTTTGTGGTTGAAGCGGGTAATCCTGGTGTTCAGGAAGCCTGACATGCCACGCCTGATCCGCTTCATGAGTTTACAAACGGTAGCACTGGCGTGCATTGTGCTGTCCACATTTCTCCTGCCCACATTAGCCCAGGAAAGCTCCGGCAAGGCCTGGTTAGCCGGAGATCATCATATCCACAGTCGTTACAGCGTCGGTTGGAATCGGAAAATAGATCCTCCTGCACCTATTATCGGCGGCGATGCTATCTATCCAATCCAGATGAATGCACTGATGGCCAAATATTTTGGTCTGAGTTGGATGGTGTCGACTGATCACGGCGGTCCAGGACACAGTAAAGTGAACCGGGAACGCGCCTACCCTGAACTGCTGCAGTCCCGCCTGGCGGTTCCTGAAGTCATCCAGTTTTACGGCATGGAACTCGATACGCCGGGCGCAGACCATTCCAGTCTTATCATCCCATTCTCTGATACGGAGGCAGAGCAACTCTTTGCCATCGAGTCGGCCTGGGCAAAACGTGAACCCTGGCCGGCCAACCCCGAATGGGATACCGAACCCAGAATGTTGCTGGCGTTAGCAGCTATGGCTCAACAGCAACTGCCGCCTCTGATAATTGCTAACCATCCATCGCGCTCGGCGACCGACTTAGCCGAGTATGGCCTGGACCACCCTGATGAGTTGCGAAAATGGAACGATACAGCCCCCCAGGTTGCAGTGGGTATGGCCGGAGCACCAGGTCATCAAGCGGCTACTCTCAATGCAGACGGGAGCGCTAAGCTGGAAGGTGCGCGTGGTGGCTATGGTCGCTATCCAACCCTCGGTGGCTTCGACCAACTCAGCGCAACCGTTGGCGGCTTTTGGGATGCCATGATTGGCGAAGGCCGGGACTGGTGGATTACTGCCAATTCCGATTCTCACGTTCACTTCAGTGAGGGCGGTTCTGATTTTTGGCCCGGAGAATATTCCAAAACCTATGTGTGGGCCGACTCAGATCACGCTTCAATCCTCGAGGCGATTCGAAGCGGCCGCATCTTTGTCACGACAGGCGATCTGATTAGCGGAATCAAACTATCCTTAACCGGCGCTGGCAGCGCCAGAGAGTTGTTCCCGGGGGATCGTGTCGTGGTGGAGCAAGGCCAGGAATTACAGCTGCAAGTTACCCTCAATTTATCGGGGAGACCCAACTTCAATGGCGACAATCCAGAGCTACGCCGTGTAGATATCATTCAAGGTTTGCTGTTCAGCGCTGAAAACCCAGCCACGGACAATTCGAATGCGAGTACCCGCGTAATTGATCGTATCGAACCTGACCAGTGGCAGCAGCAAGGTGACCGCATTAGCTTTGATATACGGATTCCCAGGGTTGAAGCTGGTATGTATCTGCGGCTGCGTGGCACCAGCGGATCGGAATTGGAGCCGCAACCGGACCTGCGGGGGGAAACCCCCTGGCAGGATCTGTGGTTCTATACAAATCCCGTCCGCTTCGTTACAAACTAGTCAAGCAATTCCCCTGACTTCGCCAAATTTTTTGACTCGGTTAAAGGGTTTGGCGGTCAAATCGCGAGCTACCAATACGCAGTCTAAAATTTAAAACCAGCGCACAAACTAATAGTGATGCTTGGCGGCTCGGGCCACCTGCGCCTCATCCGATTGCAGCTCGCCAAACTCAAGAATCTTGGCAAACTCATTGTCAGAGGTTTCGTCTTCGGGGCGTAGCTGAATGATTAAAAAGGTTTAGACATAGATTACTGTAACGCGGCCTTTCCATGCCGCGTTTTCCCTGTAGTGACAGACTAGCCAGACTAGTTAGATAAACGATAGGCAACCAGCGCGCCGGGAAAATCAGTCTGGGTACTGCCAATTTGCACCACGATATATTGCTGCCCGCGGTGCATGTAGGTCATCATGCCATATTGCCCCGGAGCCGGCAGCGGCACACTGCCGAGAATCTCACCGGTCATCTTGTCCCTTGCATTCAGCGTCAGCGGCGCATCGGGCAGCATTTGCGCCATACCCTCGCTTAGCGCAAGTGTCTGCACCAGAATATCACCCATGACCATTTGTATGGACCAGCCATCACCGCCACTGTTCGGAACACCTACGCCTTGCAGTCTGGGATGGTTTTTAATAGCGTCAGGTGTCTCACCTATTGGCAAAGACCAGGTTTTCTCACCTGTGTTCATCTGGTATGCGGTGAGTTGATTATTCATGCGCTTGTAAAGTGACAATCCATCAATCGTTGGCAGCCCGCCGCCTCCCCCGGGGAGCCAATCCGCCACTGTCACGCCTGTGGTCGGCGTGCTGTTGGGTGTCGCCCCACCCTCTCCAGGGCGAGGGTAGTTGGGATTATCACGATCCACACCATTGGTGGGACGCATGAATCCTGGCGCAAAGCATCGACGTCGGTGTGAGTTGTACATCATGCCGGTACTGGGATCCGCCACTGGCGGGGGAGAGATAACATTGCCAGCACCGAGGCACCCCACGTTGTTGATATATTCTCCTTCATAGGTGTTAGGCAAGGGTGGCACATACAGACCGCCGATGCGGAAGCCATTAAGAATCGTCAGCGCTTCCTCTTTCAACGCCGGGGTGTAGTCGATTACAAACTCATCCGTGATCCCGTCCATTACAATGGGATCGACCGGCTCAGGCCAGGTCGGGAACGGCTGGGTGGCCGCTGTGTAATTACCCGGCACTTCAGTCTGGATGACCGGTCGGTCCTCAATCGGCCAAATAGGCTCTCCCGTTTCACGATTGAAGGCGAATACCAGCCCTTGCTTGGTATTCTGCACTGCAGCCGGGATACGCTGGCCATCCACAGTGAGATCCATTAACAGAGGTGGCGTTGGCAGATCATAATTCCACTGATCAGAGCGGTGGATCTGGTAGTGCCAGCGCCGCTCACCGGTAGCAACATCCAGCGCAAGCACGCTGCCGCCAAACAGATTGTCTCCGGGCCGATGACCGGCATATGCCTGTACTGTAGAGGCGTTGGTAACCAGATAGACCAGGCCCAGTTCAGGATCCGCCGACGCAGGTGCCCAGGTCGACATATCTCCAGAAAATCGCCAGGCATCGTTCAGCCAGGTCTCATGTCCAACTTCACCTGGTCGCGGAATCACATGGAACTTCCACAGCCGCTCGCCGGTTTCTGCATCAAAACCCATGATGTCACCCGGTACGTTTTCGATACGAGTTTGACCGTAACTGGGCTGATGTCCAACCAGCACCACAACCACACCATTTACTACCATAGGTGGGGCTGACGCCGTCACCATTCCCAGCTCTCGTGGAATGCCATAATCGGGGTCATATTGACCCCCTGCAACCACATAGTCTTCCCAAGGTCCCCAGCCTTCAACCAGGTGCGGGATCAAATCGATTGAGCCGGTTTCCGGAAAACCACCTACCGGAAACTCGCTGCCCCAATCTTCGATAGGCAGTCCTGTCTTGGCATCTAGAGCCCACAGGAAGAAGCCGGGGCTAGTCACATAGATCACGCCCCGCCCATTCACCTCGGCATAGGCAACGCCTTTACCATAGGCTTGCCGCGGCGAGCGCTGATGGCGAATAGTTTCCGGCTCTCGGAAAGTCCAAAGAATCTCGCCAGTTGCCGGATCAAGCGCCATCACCTGACGGCGCGGCGTCGCTACGGTGTACAATACGCCGTCGACATAGATAGGCGTTGAGCGAGAAAAATAATCCAGGTTCGGTCCGAAGTTGTCGCTGCGCCAGATCCAGGCCTGCTCCAGGTCCTCGAAATTGTCGCGATTGATCTGGTCGAGGGGAGAGTAACGGGTATGCCCCATATCTCCGCCGATATAACGCCATTCTCCGTTCTCGGTCCCAGGCAAGCCCTGTGCCAACAGGGAACTCGCCATGGCAAAATTGATTAGCATTATCACGCTTAAACGACGCATCAGGTTAATTTTCACTGAGATTTTCATGATCTCTCCGTTTTCGTATTTGTTTTCGCTCTTTTTCTCTTTTTTCTGGGATTTCTTCTTGTTCTGAATTGCTGAGCTGGCAAGCACAGGACTGAACACAGGGTAAAAGGGAATACAAAGGATGTCTATGTTGATACGGGCTAAGCAAGTGGTTCAAGCTGCAGGCGGATAGCACGATCCGGCAACAGAGTAACGCCTACCTCCGGATTTACTTCCTCCTGATCTGCCTGAGCAAACCGAAATCGCTGCCTGCCACAGGCAAGAATAAGCATCGATTCCAAAATTGAGAAACGGCTACCAATACAGATGTGGCGCCCAAGGCCGAAGGGAATAAAACCATACCGTGGCCAGGAGTCGAGAAATCGACTGGGCCTGAAGACTTCAGCATCTTGCCAGGTACCCTCATCCCGCTGAATGCCATAAATCGATAGCACCATATCTGATCCTGCCGGAATGGTGACGCCATTAAAGATCGAATCATCTTTTGCACTGCGGATTATCCCGAAGGCTGGCGGCGAGATCACGGAAGTATGGCGTTTGAACATCAACCGATTGGCATTGACGATAGCACTGTAGTTACCGCCGGCAACAACGTGGGAAGATTTGCTGTCGGGGATCAGGTTTTTGGCAGCACAGGCTCGAGATTTGGCGCCTACGCCGAATACATCGCCCTACCCGCCCGCTACCCAATCATCCACAAACCTGGTGGCATTCCACACCTCACCGCAACCACTATCCCAGTGGGTGGGGTACACGCACTGCATTTTTTGCAGCTTGCCCAACTTCAGGCATGCCAGGGAATCCCGATTGTCAGTGCCTGTGGGTGTATCGGCACGGCGGCAATAACTCGCGGAATCACTGACAAACGTGTCATCACAAAACTAGCCAGGGTCACTGAAGCTGATTTACAGACGCTCTGTAAACAGATTGGCAAAAATAGTCTTTAAGCAAGTATTGATACCACCTAAAATCTTGAAGAAGTAGTTGAGGCGCATCGCTATATTGGTGCTGGCAATAAAAAGGGTCATGTGGCCTTTGTTTGAGACACCACTGCAGAACACCAAACTAAAGACCAGTAACCTGAAACCAGCGAGCCCAGAACTTCAAAACCAGGAAGTCTGCTTTACCACCCAGAAATTAATAGAGCAGGAAATATGCAATAATTCGAAAACTTGATCCCGGAGAATAAGCATGAACATTTCGAGCAGATCCAAGATTTTGACGGCCGGCCTCGGCCTGCTAACTCCCGTATTACTGGCAGCGCAGTCAGCTGGCGCACCGCCGGCACTGTATAAATCTGACGCTGAAATCATGAGCGAGTTGGATACTGCCGCTCGCAATTCCAACTCGGCCGCTGGCGTTTCTGTGACAGTATCTCCCGGTATTTCGGTGCGCCGGCGCATGAGTGGCGTCCTACAATATGCGGTGATGCACCCCTACAGCGTCGAAATTTATCGCATCATCGAAGGCAGCGGCACGTTGGTGACAGGAGGCCAACTCAAACTGCCGCTGGCGGATCCTGGTGGTGACAATGTCATTCGCACGGAGCACGGCATCGAAGGTGGCCTCGCGCGCGAGGTCAAAGCCGGAGATATTCTGGTACTGCAGCCAGGCACGCCACATTGGTTTAGCCGGATTGAGGGCGAGGCGATCACTTACATGGAGTCAAGAGTGCGTGTTAGCACTGCGCCTATTCAATACCAGTAAGCGGATTGTCATCATCAGAAACGAAAACGCCGCGAACCATTCAACATGGGTCCGCGGCGTTGCAGCTAGCTGAAAGCTGTTGGCCTTAGCGAACTGCTTCTGAAATACCGGACACTGTCGCTGCCAGTTCGAGATATCGTTTGCGCGTGATGCCTCGTCGAGACTCGCCTTCCTCTTCCAATTGCTCGGCGAGGTCGCTCAACTCTCTGGATGCATTGCGGTTACTGTTATCAGCTTCAAGTAAGCGCTCAGCCCGATCCAGTACCTGGGTAAGCTCTCTGGATTGGCCGGCGTCAATCTCGCCATCACGCAATAGCTGATCCTGATATGCCCGCGCAACGACAGGTACAGCTGGCCAGGTAACCATCTCCTGGGTCTGAGCATTAACGGTGCCCTTAAGCGCTTCCAGGGACGCGGCGGCAAGCTCATTTTCAGTCATGAAGTCACTAGGCTGCATCTCGAATACATCCAGGCCTCGTGAAATTTCGGTGCCGTAAATGCGTCCGTTGTACCAGTAAGTAGACCAGTAACCGCCAGTGATCAATTCCTCGGTATCGATAGGACCGCGGTCGAAATAAGCGATTTCAGTTGGATTCGAAGAGTCGGTGAAATCGACTACCGAGACACCGCCCTGGTACCAGGCCTGTACGAAAATATCGCGGCCAGGAACCGGAATCAGTGAACCGTTATGGGCCACGCAATTTTCGGTATCAGTCTGAGGGGCAGACATCTTGTAATGACTACGGAACTGAAGCTTTCCGTCGACGATGTCGTAGAACGCATCAGCACCCCAGGTCAGAGGATCCTGTGCGCGACAGCGAGGTCGGCCACCGCCACCCCATTCATCGGTGAAAATCACCTTGGTGCCATCGTTGTTGAAGGTGGCAGAATGCCAATAAGCAAAACCCGGATCAATCACCTGATCCAGTCGCTGCGGATCAGACGGATCAGAGATATCCAGCAGGATGCCATTGCCGGAGCAAGCGCCTGCTGCCAGGCCAATATCTGGATAGGTTGTAATGTCGTGGCATTGATTGGTCTGGCTTGTAGTCTGAGTACCATCACCGTGGTCACCACCATCCCAAAGGCCAGCCAGAGTGCCGGAATCAGGGTCGGAGAATATAAAGGGGCGATTCACGATCTGCGCGGCGGCTGGGTTATCTTCTGGAATTTCGATAACTTCGATGCGGAACAGTGCGGATTCAGGATTCTCGAAGGGTGAATCGTCGGAGCAGCCCGCCAATTCCTCATCATCCCGGACTCGGCTGGTGCCTGATACGTAGACATAGATATTACCGTCCTCATCCGCATTCTGGGCCACCGTATGGGTGTGAGAACCACGGCAGGTTTGCACTGCAGCAACCTGTGTGGGGTTGCTAAAATCGCTCACATCAAAAATGCGAATGCCACGTACCCGCTGATTGCTGACCGGTTCTGGCACGCCTTCGAGGCCACAATCCAACCGCCCGCGCACTTCTTGCACTGACATGATGAGTAGATCGCCCACCAGTGAGACATCGCCCTGACCACCAGGGCAGACCACAGATGCAATGTGCTCAGGTGAATCTGGGTTGCTGATATCGTAGGTATTGAAGCCGTGGTAGTTACCGGCAATCAGGTAGTCGCCGGAAAACAGCAGGTCGGTATTGGAAAAGCTCAGCAGCGATGGTCTTGGATCGGCATTTTCGTCCTCTTCCTCTTCTTCAGTCGGAGTCTCCGGTGCATTGCCAGAAGCAGCAGCCTGCTCAGCCTCAATCTCCTCCAGACGCCTGGCTGACAGGCCTGAGGGGCGATCTGGGTCAAAAAAGCCAGCAGGCTTGGGCAGTGAAGCCACCACGCTCATATTCAGCGCTGCTTGTCCAGCATCGCGAAAACCAGCAGCAAGACCAACCCGGGGATCGCTGCTGAAACTCGCCAGCAGCGTATCCATGCGTTCGATTTCAGAGGTCTGGTCAGAGGTCACATCAGAGGTGAATTCATATAACAGTGGATCCTGAACAGAGCCGCGCTGGTCCAACAGCATTTCCACCATGTCCAGAGCGCCTTGATGGTGGTCAATCATGCCCTCGAGGTAGAGTCGATCGAATTCTGGACCGGACGCAGCGGCCAGTGCTTCCATCTGCTCGTCGTTCAGCATGCCAGCCATGAGCTCGAAATCTGCAGCGTGATGCGCATCTTCTGCTGTTACCTCCAAGCCACGTTCACGCAACCAGCCCTGCATCATGGCGATCTCGTCGTCCTGCGACAGAGTAATGCGGGATGCCACGGCAAGCACCGCATCGTTATTGGTTCGGCTTTCTGCTAGCGCCGACATCTCCTTGGCCTGGGCGTGGTGTGGAATCATGCCCTGCAGGAAGCGGATATCGCCCAGAGAGTATTCCATGTTGGCCAGATCCGATGCCTCTTCGGCGGTGATAACCCGACCTTGTTGGCCCGGGGCCCCTGGCTGGATGATAGGCACCTGGCCAAAGGCTGCCTGGCTAAAGGCTGCGGCTGTCAACACCCAGAGCAGGCGGCGGGAAAGTTGTGACATGCTGAAATACAAAAACTTGGACATAGCTATACCCCAATACGGATGCACAATCTGAGAAATTCAGGAACCCAGCATTGTACCTGTTTAGCAGCTTTTGCCAATTCTGATCATCGCTCAAGGGCAAATTGCCTTAAATCACGGTATGCACTAATTTGGTACACATTATTTAGCATTGGACCGAGCCTGATGTGGTTAGAAAGCGTGCTTCTCTATCGCAACAGTTTCTAAGCTTTGTTTAGTTCTATGGGATTCACACGACAGCGAAGCGCTGATAAAAGAGATGATGGTGACAGCCCTTTTGGGCTGATGCCTGCTCAAAAACTGAAACGGATAAATTAGGATCCGCCCCGCTCCGTAATATCTTGCGCCCCTTAAACCTAGCGACTGCCTCAGGCCTTTTTAGTGCGGACTACTACCGCCATTAATATGCAAGCAAAACTGTTATAATTGACGCTTCTTCAGGCAGCCACTCACGGCAACGCCATCACAACTAACATCTGGCAAGACTAAACACATGGAAAAAATAAGCCGCGAAAACCTGCGCCCGGTACGCACTCTCAATATGCTCTCATCGAAAGAAATTCAGGGCTTGATGTCTTCTCAGGACAAGGTGCACAAACTGTTTCGCCAGTGTGCATTGGCAGTACTCAATGCCGGCAGCGAATTGGATGACGTCACCCAGTTACTGGAAGCCTATCGTGATTTTGAAATTGAAGTGATTCCCCAATCCCGCGGGCCGATCCTTTCGGTTGACAACGCGCCGCCCACTGCCTTTGTTGATGGCAATATGATTCGCGCGGTGCAGGAGCACCTGTTCTCGGTCTTACGGGACGTGGTTTATGTAAACCATGCACTCAATATTAGCTACGACCTCGACAGCAGACGCGGCGTCACCGATGCCGTATTCGATATCTTGCGCAATGCCGATATCGTGAGACCAAACCTGCGGCCTGACCTGACGGTATGCTGGGGTGGCCATTCCATTAGTCGCGCGGAATACGATTTTACCAAGGACGTTGGTTATCAGCTGGGCTTGCGTGGCCTGAACATCGCAACTGGTTGCGGCCCCGGAGCGATGAAAGGTCCAATGAAAGGGGCTGCCATAGGCCACTCCAAGCAATTGCAGGACATGCGCCGCTATATAGGCATTACCGAACCGGGAATTATCGCGGCCGAAGCGCCGAATCCTATCGTCAATGAGCTAGTTATTCTGCCAGACATCGAAAAGCGGCTGGAAGCCTTCGTGCGTCTGGCGCACTGCATCGTTGTCTTCCCTGGCGGGGCAGGCACTGCCGAAGAACTGCTCTACGTGTTGAGCTTACTCATGCACGAACGCAATGCAGACCAACGGCTGGGGTTAATTCTCGCGGCTTCAGAGGAAAGCAAAGATTATTTCGGAACCTTTGATGCTTTCATCCGGGATACGCTGGGGGAAGCGGCCACCCAACACTATGAAATCATCGTTGGTGATAGCGAGGAAGTGGCGCGACGGGCCAAACAGCACATCATTGAATGCCGTAAGCACAGAATGAAACATGGTGCCGCCTATGGTTTCAATTGGGAGCTGTATATTCCCGCCGAGCTACAAACGCCGTTCGAGCCAACCCACGAAAACATGGCTGCCCTTGCGCTGGATTACTCGGTAAACCCTTACCAGCTAGCCTCGAATCTCCGAAAGGCGTTTTCTGGCATCGTCGCCGGCAACGTCAAACCCTTCGGGATTGAAGAGATTAAACAGCACGGTCCTTATACCATGCAGGGCGATGAAAAGATCATGGCGCGACTGCAGGATATGCTGGACTCCTTCGTGGCGCAGCGTCGAATGAAAAACGATTTCGCCAACTATAAGCCCTGCTGGATAATTCAGTAGGGCTCGGCTTACCCTATTTTGCTATGCGCTAGCCTTGTTTCACTGACTCGATCCAGCGCTCGATCTTGGCTTGCATTACGGGCATTGGCAAGGCACCTGAACCCAGCACGGTGTCATGAAAAGCCTTGATATCGAAGTCACTGCCCAATTCCTCCTCTGCCATGGCGCGATATTCCAGAATCTTCAGCATGCCGATCTTATAAGCTGTTGCCTGACCGGGATTGTTAAAGTAACGCCTAACCTCTGAACGTACTGAAGACTCTGGTCGCGGCGAATTCGCCAGCGCGTAGGCCACCGCCTGATCCTGCGTCCAACCCTGGTCATGAATGCCGGTATCTACCACTAAGCGCACCGCCCGCCAGATTTCGCCAGACAACCTGCCCATGTCAGCATAGGGGTCCTGGTAACCGCCCATTTCCTTACCCAACAATTCCGCGTATAAGCCCCAACCCTCGCTGAAGGCAGTGTAGCCACGGATAGTGCGAAATCGCGGAACATTCTCCAGCTCCTGCTGAATGGAAATCTGCATGTGATGGCCCGGAACACCCTCGTGGTAAGACAGATTTTCCAGTCGGTTAATCGCTACGGCGCGCATATCGATCAGGTGCGCATAGAAGGTTCCGGGACGCGACCCATCTGCCGTGCCGCGGGCATAGTGGGCAGCACCGCCTGGAACCTCACGAAAAGCCTCCACCCGCCTCACCTGCAAACCTGCCTTCGGCAAGATGCCAAAAAAATCCGGCAGGCGAGTGTACATATCCGCCAGGATTTCATCGGCAAGCGCAAGGTAATCGGCACGCCCCTGATCCGTATTGGAATAGTAGAACTGGTCATCTTCGCGCATGAAATTAAAGAACGACTGCAGACTCCCCTCGAAACCAACCTGGCGCTTGATCGCCTCCATCTCTGACTGAATACGTGCAACCTCTGACAGACCAAGCCCATGGATCTCGTCGGCCGTCATATCCAGCGTGGTCATATTGCGCAAGCGCTCGGCGTAGTAGTCTTCTCCACTGGGCAGAGCGGAGGCCCCGGTAGCAACTTCGGGCACATCGACTCGATCACTCTGCAGCCAGATCAGGATTTCATCATAGGCTGGCTTAAACTGGGTGAGCAGTGCATCTCTCGCCCTGCCCTCTAGCGCATCTCGCCCTGACGCGCTCACCACCCCCTCATCCGCAAGCGCATCTAATTTGCTTGTGATATCTGCCCAGATAGCTGAATCACCCTCAGCACTAAAAGGAGTGCCAGATGTCACACGTTGAATCTCACTGATAGCCTGATCGTAATCGAAGTGTGGCGCCCTAATTCCATCAGCGACCGATAGCTTGGCCCGCTCCAGATATTGCCCCATATAGCGATTGGATTGGTTCAGCCGGGAAATATAGGCCTCCATATCCGCCACGGAATCTACATCCTGGTAATTGATCAAGCTGTTCGGCAAGCCTGTCTGCGGCCCGTTGCGACCGAAAATGTAGCGATGCCTGCGATAAGGCTGGCTGGCCTCCTCCCGCTCCAGCATGAATTCCCAGAGATCCCAGGATATTTTGCCTTCCTCGTTGAGCGCATCACGGTCAAATGTCGCCTGCATTCTACTGACACTGTCCCGGCGCCAGCTCAATTGCCGATCCAACGCCGCTTCCGATACGTCATCCAGATCACCGTAATTACTCTTGTCGCCGAGACGAGTCTTACTGAGAGGTGAAAAATCCAGTTCGACTGAGAACTCTTCATCCAACCAGGCATGGAATTCTCGCGTGGCTTCCTCAGCATCCACGGCATCAGTTCCGGCCGACGCAATCGGGGTGGCTATTCCTGCTGCACGCTCTTGCACCACAGGCGCTTCGCCGCAGGCGACCAATAGAAAAACAGACATTAAAAAGGACAGAATCGAACGGATTGGCATAAGAAACTCCATCAAAAATTCAGGTCGCCACGATACGGAATCCTGTCAATCAGTTCAAACGAATAGCCGTTTCAGCAACCCCATTTCCAAAGCAACTATGGCAATCGTGCGGGGGAATTGGGATACATGCATCGCTCAGCACGCCGTGAACCCATCCCTTGAGGCTCGGCGTGTCTCTACGTGCAACTTAGGAATCCGCCGCCCACGAAAATGCGTCCAGTTGAGATATATAGGAATTGAAATGAACAATGAAAAAATACCAATACTAAGAGAGTATTGGTGGGTCTGGGTGGATTCGAACCACCGACCTCACCCTTATCAGGGGTGCGCTCTAACCAACTGAGCTACAGACCCAACAGCGCCAGAACGGGCTGAGAGGCGGCGTATTATACGCAAATCGCACAATCTGACAAGATTTTGGAGGCGGGAAAACGCTATCCGGCTGCTCAGGCGCTACGCTGGATGGCGAAGTGGCGATAAACCCGGTAACCCAGCAGCAGCGCCAGTATCCCCCCATAGAGCACGGCCTCCTGGATATCTGTACGCAGAATCCACAGCAGGTGCACGATGGCCAGGACTGCGGCGACATAAACCAGTCGATGCAGCCGCTTCCAGTTTTTGCCCATTTTTCTGACCATAGCCTTTGGCGATGTAACGCCGAGGGCCGCCAGTATGAGATAGGCAAGAAATCCGATGGTGATAAACGGCCGCTCAGCCAGCTCCTCGCCAATGGCAATCCAGCGGAATCCCAGCAGAAAGCTCATCCACACCAGTAAATGCACAGTTGCATAAAAAAGAGCGAATAGACCGAGCATACGACGTTGGCGAACGAATTGGGGACTCCCAGTGATAAATCGCAGCGGCGTTAGCGTTAGCGCAATAAGAAGAAAGCGAAGGCTCCATTCCCCTGTCGCCTTGGCCAATTCCTGTGCCGGGTCAGGGCCCAGGTTATTCTGCAGCACTTGCAGCAACAGCAGAGCAAAGGGAACCAGAGCCAGCATAAAAACCGCTGGCTTTATAAGTCTGTTCATGAGTGCTGTCGCAGTGAATGTCCGCCTAGAAATTTGCCGAGAGATCCATGCCCTGATAGAGCGAAGCGACCTGGTCTGCATAACCATTGAACAGGCGCGTTTCGATGTACTGCCTGCTAAACAGAGTCTGCGGTAAGCGTCTTTCCATGTCCTGGCGCCATCTTGGGTGGTGGACACCCGGATTCACGTTTGCGTAGAAACCGTATTCGTTCGCCTGCAAGTCATTCCAGGTGGTATTGGGCTGAGTCTCACGGAAATTGATCCGCACAATGGACTTGATGCTCTTGAACCCATACTTCCAGGGCACAACCAAACGCATTGGCGCGCCATTTTGCGCTGGCAAATAACTGCCATAGAGCCCTACCGCCATAAATGCCAGCGGATGAGTCGCCTCGTCGATGCGCAGGCCCTCACGGTAAGGCCAGTCAACAATCGCAAAGCGCGACGTTACGCCAGGCATAGTTGCCGGATCTACCAGGGTTTCGAATTCGACATATTTGGCCTTGGAGGTTGGCTCGAACT
>MDSV01129388.1_pt1 | contig 22961 bp, 35 predicted proteins | sample 810851 | NCBI WGS metagenome assembly MDSV01 (sample SAMN05326640, study PRJNA326480) | marine metagenome | isolation source: seawater | place: Atlantic Ocean: North East | collected 2012 | reverse complement strand
GATACCAGTCATGAGTTCATACTGCGGTAAAGGCATCTACAAGAGTTACTACGGTGGCCTGTTCGATGTGCCGAGAGAGTACCAAGCCAAGTTCGAAGAGCCTGAAGTGATTGAGTCACACGAGTGGCAAGAGATAAGCAGAGAGCCTAGGGTCGAATACCTGAATGTTAATGGTAAGATAGAGATAGAGGTGATATGAATGGGTGGAAGAATATACAGAGAAGGACAGCAGACATGGGACAAGTTCGTGGAAGCGGGCATCGTAGAGAACGAGGTCTTCTTCACAGATGACCCCATCATCACAGCACATGCCATCGGTAAGACGAGGGACACAATCAAGGCATGCTGGCCGATTGACGCAGCAGTAGCATACACACTTGCATCTGCTGGCCCTGATGCTAGGCTCACATCGAAGCAGATGGTGAACCAGCACACGAGGATGGCGACAGCGATGATGTCAGGCATGGTTGGCTATGGCGACATCACAGACCCAAGGCAAGAGGCATGCGGTCATGACATGATTGAGGGATACAAAGTCATCATGCACGACCTCTACTGCTCCAATGGCGTGATATGCATGAGCAAGCAAGCAAACAGAGAAAGCGGTGGACTCAAGGAACACATGACTCAAGCCATGCGTGACTTGATGTCATTCAGAGTATCGAGAACTTGGTATAGTCAACACTTCATGGGCGGTGCTAACCTGAAGAAAGCATACATGTCCATACTCTTCTCAGACCGTATGTCAGCCATCAAGCAGTTCGCTGAGACGACCTTCGGCACTAACAGGTGGAGTCTCAAGGACACGGGAAACAGTTGTATCACAGCGACATTCACAAGGGGCGAGTGTGCTTGGTCTGATGACCCTGACAAGAGATGCGCTCATCACCAGCCCCAAGACTACACTGGATGGGCCATGGTGAGGAACGAGCACCCCAATGGGGACATCGTTGAGTACGGCAGCAAGGACGAGGATGGCAGACCCATACCCGCATTCAAGAAAGTGTGGAGGAGAGGCAAGCACGTCAGAGCAGTACGCATGCGTTGGAACAATGACATGTTCGAACAGCGTGATATGAATGACGTTGCTCCTGAGCGCGTCGTTCTTTGGAACAGGGTGAGCAGGGGACTCGGCAACGTCGTCGAGGAAAGCGAGGTCATCAAGGCAATCAACGCTGCTTGCAGGAGAATGACTGCGAGGAACTTCAACGTGGTCACCAAGATTGGGCTACGCAACAGCGCGACCTATCACTGGAAGGAATGGGACTGGCTGCACAAACTCAACGCTTGGATTGCACAGACCAGCAAGAAGAACAGGAAGGAGCACGACCTAGTAAACGGATGGAAGTGGACGAAGTACAACAGCAGGATGTCCTACGGCTATGAGATTGCCAAGTTCAAGTGGATACCCGGCAAGGACAACGACGACTACGACTCTACGACTGATAAGAGCGTGACATGGGAGGACGGCAAGGCCATCACCACATACAGCAATCCACCTGCAATCAGGGACGTCTTCAAGGTGTACAAAATCAAGGTCAATACTGGGTACTACGGTGGCAAGGAACTACCTTGGTACTGGAAGACCAAGGAAGAAGCACAGCAGTTCCTGAGTTTCAACACCATGCTGGCTGGCAGGACAGGAGCAGTCAACTCATCACAGAGGGTTTGGGATGGGGCTACTGGTCAAGAACTGCTAGACCCGTGCGACATGTACAGCATCTTCAGCGTGGATAAGGTTGAGAAGATAGAGATGGACATGGGCGTCGACCCGGAGGAACTGATGACATCTAGGGAGTGCTTCGAGGCACTGATGTGGGGCAACCCGCAAGAGTTCGATGCTGCCTACGAGTTGCTCTCAGACACATGCAAGAAATACTGGAAGAGACCACAAATCAAGAACGTAGAGGAAAATCAAACTGGGGGACAGGAAATTGTCGCAGCCTGAGAGCGGATTTCCATTGACACCTAAGATAATGATACAGATAGCGAAGGACGGTGATGCTAAGATAGAAGGCACGATACTCGGCTTTGCTTGGGGTGAAGGAGAGGTACTCTTATGGAGCGCTAACACCAGCATCCCCTGCCCTAAGTGCGAGAGGCAATGCAAAGAGTGCCTCGTGTTGAAGACAGATACGGGAGATGTGTATGTCTGCTCACACTGTGAGGAGTTCGTGCTTTGGACTGGAAGTGAGATAGATGAGGATGTGCAAGTGTGAGAGGGATGACTATGCAATCGACGAAATACACTACGCTAGATGCATCAGGTGCATGGGAAACATTGATTCCAGTATCGTCGAGCAGGATTGGGAGAAGAGGTACAGCCCCCTGCGAAAACCACTGGAGGAAGAAGAGTGAGTCAGACTTGGGAATCGTATCGCAAGGCTAAGAAAAAGTACCTAGAAAGGAGGAAGAAACAATGAGTGATGAATGGAAACCGGAAATAGAACTGATAGATTGGGCGCGAGACCACTTCTCGCAAATGAGCGTGGGCGGAGTATGGATGCCTGAAGCGAGCGGCTTGACATACGTCAAGCAGTCGGAGAACGTGTGGGTGCTCAAGAGCATGATAAACACACCTGACGTGCAGAACAACCACAAGAGAATGGTGCTGCTGATGAACGCAGTCAACATCTCAGTGGATGACGAGCAAGTGCAACTGCTGCCACCACCTGAGAACGAGGAGCAAGCATGGGCACAGGAACTCCACATGAAGAGGGAGATTGCACAAGGCTGGTCTGACAAGGACGGCACGCTGCTGGTAGACATGGGACTGGAGGAACTATTCCCATCCTATATCGAGGACAAGGAGATGTTGCTTGAGAATGGAGACACCACAACCATCGAGATATGGGGCTACATCGCTACCAATCCCAACACCGACGAGACAATCACCATCGACCCCGATGACTACCACCTGCTGATGGGAGACACCAACTTCATGAGAATGAAGGTTGACGACACCATCCTGTCAGCCCTCAACAGGGAGCAGATGATAGAGCACATCGATGGCGGTGGCCAAGTAGTGTCCCTAGGAAGCAAACTGGAGGAGATGAAAGTACCACCGTGGATGTGGGGAACTACATGCAAGGTGGATGAACTACCACTGCCTGAAGGACAGATGACACTCGAAGACTTCCCTTCGGAGGAAGAGTAAGAGAACATAAGACGGCGAGGCTACATGAGTAGGTGGTAGCCCAAAACCATAACCAGCATGCACAGAAGGTCAGGCCACCATTCTGATAACACATAGAGCATTAAGAAGTTGGATAAGCCGTCACCTATGTTTTCTACTTGACTATATAAACTGGAATTGAGGATGATACTATGAATATCTTCGTACTAGATACAGACCCAATCGAGGCCGCTAGAATGTACTGCGACAAGCACGTACCCAAGATGGTCGTCGAACTACTACAACAACTTGGCAGTGCAGCGATTCGTCATGGCGCTACGCCTGACATGATGCCACTTACCAAGAAGGGAACGCCACTCAAGGGAGGCTACCATCATCACCCATGCACTGTGTGGTGCGGTGAGTCCAATGCCAACTACACTTGGGCCTTCCTCCATGCCATCGAACTGTGCAACCAGTACCGATTCAGATTCAACAAGACGCACTTCTGCGAGGCTGGCATACGCCAGTTGTTCGACCTGATGTCATTGCTACCCATCGGCAAGTTGACTCCATTCGCCTTGGCTATGCCCGATGAGCACAGGCCCGGTGGCACTGCTAGTCATGCAGAGGGTGAGGATGCCACTGATGCATACCGCTCCTACTACCATACCAAGCAGTTCGCCAAATGGGAGAAGGGAGTAGATGCTCCTGACTGGTGGCAAGGTGTAGAGGTGATAGCATGAGTGATGAAATCAAGTGGCAATCTCCTAGCATGGAAGGCAAGTGGCGAGATGGAAAGGGCATACTGAACCTACGTCACATCGAGTACTACGGCAAGGAATGGATAGACCTGCGCATCATGAACGTAGACAACACACCACCCAACTACACTAGACACGGAATCAGGCTGACGCTGGAGCAAGCAGAGGAACTGCTGCCCATCATCCGTCAGATGATTGCGGACATGAAGGACAAGAGGGAGAGCGATGAGCGAAAGGATAGCGAGCATAACACACGGTGAATACGAGATACTCACTCTCATCTTGGATGAGATAGACCTGAGTAGGCTCAAGGCACGCATGTGTGATGATAAGGTCAGCAGGGAGAGATTCGACAAGGCAGCGGACAATGTGGCAGGACTCATCGAGAACATGATGGGTAGGCGCACCCACAAACTCCCGAAGAATCACATCGAGTACAAGGAGAAGTAATCATGATTTGCTTCACCATATTAGGTAAGACACTGTGTGGTAAGCCATACAAAGAGCCTAGCGAGAAAGCAGCGAAGGACGGTAGGTTATGCAACGAGTGCATTCAAGTCATGTGGAAGGAGCAGTACAGGAGAAACACGCTCATACCCATGACGAAGAACATAGACATTAGCAAGGTGAAGCGAGAGGTTCACGCAGAAGATGATAGTCACCGAGTCGAGGAGCAGTCGAGTGGGCTTTACCTGCGTGACTATTTGAATAAAACCTTGACTATATAAACTGGAATAGAGAAGAAGAGTGGTAGAAATGCAAAACGAATACGAAGCCGAGATAGAGAAACTAAACGAAGAGCGCAGAATCGCAGCAGAGCGAATCAATGAACTCATGAAGTACAGGGACATACAGGCCAAACTGAAAACTTGTGCCCAAGATGGCTACATTTGGACGCTGACTAGCGTGCAAAGCGACTTCGACGAGGTAAGCCAAATATCCCTAGTATGCACTAGGTCGGGGAGCACTGTAGATATTGACCTCAATGACAAACCAATAGCAGTGACTCATATGGACATGGATGGCAACCCAATCCCCATCGAGATTCTCGATGCAGCGAGAAACAGTTGAGTGATTGACATGGTGAGCGAAGAGAAACTTGAGCAGTACAGGGAAGATGCTCTTCGCGATGAGTATGACGAGGAGAGACAGGCTTGGTGCTCGCATGAGAATGCTTACATTCAGGAGTTCAGAGCGACAGTGCATATGAAAAAGGGCAATCATGTAGGACAGAAAACCGTCCATAAGGAAGATGCAAAGCACTTCACAGAAGCCCATACCAGCGAGACGTTTGACCTAGAGGCAGAGCACTACTGCCCCGATTGTGGTAAGACTAAGTGGGTTCACTTCGATTTGGATGATGAGATGTACTACAAGACATCGAGAGGATGGAAGAGCCTGACTGGTGACAGCAGCGAAATGTTGGAGGACTAGGAATGACAGAGATAGGCAAGACCGCAGCAGCCGACTGCTGGGTATGTAATCAGACATTCACGTACATCGTTAAGAAAGGTAGGCAACCGACTCGATGTCAGGACAATCCCGCATGTCAGACACTGTATAGGAAGATGATGAGAAAGCCAAAGCCTAGAGTGGTGAGGAAGCAGAAGTGCCTAGACTGCGACGTCATGATTACACAGACTGGCAAGGGTAGGACAGTCCTTCGATGCGATGCATGTAAGACCAAACTCAGAGCACAGCAGAACGCGACTTACAGGGAGACAGCATACGTTCCCCTCGAAAGGACACAGACATGCATAGATTGCGGATGTGACATGGGAATCAAGACAGGTAGGGGCAAACTCAAGCAGAGATGCGAGGCTTGTCAGAAGAAGAATCACAACAGGCTGGCTAGGGAATCTGCCAAGAGGAACTACAAGACTGTGGTGAGAACCTATTTCTGCTCATCATGCAACAAAGAGTTCGAACAGATGGGACGTGGCAAACTGAGGAAAACCTGCCCCGAATGCAAGAATAAGTTGGATAGTTCAAATAGTCTCGACGACAATGGAAATCATATGGAGTTCTTAGAGACGCTGATGAAAGAGAAGGAAGACCAAGACAACTTGGATGTACTGATGTGGGAGGGGATGCAATGAGCGGGTCGATGAGGACATGCACATCATGTCAGATGCAGTTCAGGGTGCGCTCTCATAGGGAGAGGAGATACCAGTGCTTCGTCTGCAAGCCCGATAGGAAGAACGTAAGCATGCAATCAAACACGAGGAAGGCCAAAACCACCAACGATGCTCTATCTAGGCTGAGTGAATTGGAGAACAAGGTGGAATCACTAAGCACGCAGTTCGAGTTCTATGGCAACACAGTGGACACAATCAGGGACTCTGTGATAGATGAACTGGTCAGTGATACACAAGACAGGGTACATCAGGTATCAGGACAAATCATAGAGAAACTCGTCAACAAGAGAATCACCGATTTCAAGGAGGGCATGTACAAGCAGATGAAAGCCATCGACAAGAAGCACACCGTTGTAATAGAAGACATGAGGGAGGAAATGGGAAGCATGCTCATGAACATAACCAAACAGAGGGTTCTCATAACTGAGTTGAATCTTAAACTAGACGAGGCTAACTCAATCGTAGATGCTCTGAGATACGATTACAATAAGAAGACCGTGCAGAAAAAGGAAAAGCGAGGTAGAACACCCATCAGACATAAAATAGGAAGGGCATCGCTTACTAGAATGCAGTATGACAGCATCCGTAGATGGTGTGAACAGGCTCAGAAAGTCGCAGAGTTGAACCACATTCTTCCAAGCCAAGTGAGGTTCGATACTCCTAAATTGAAGAAATACGCAGAATCCAAATCCGTATCTCTCACAGTCAGAACACTGATGGAACACGGTCTCATGAGGAAGCACAAGGAGCGTACTCCCGCAGGTTCGAGAGGGCCGAAGTACAGTTGGAGTATCTACCCGAAGTGCTTCACACATGACTTTTCCAAGAATACCATCAAAAAGAATTGGTGAACCTATATAAAACAGGGATGATGCGCACACCCTGATGGAAGAAAGGACGGTACTCTACCTAGCCATACAATTCGGCGTCAAACCGCAGTACATCGGCTCTATACTCAGAGCCTACAACAACATCAGGCTAGACCACAACTGGTCGAACGTCAGAAGCGACAGGAATCTCATGATTGACCTGCTGTATCTGTATGCCAAGAAATCGAAATCGTCGGTCACCATCAAGTCGGCATTCAAGATAACACAGGACTTCTTCGGCAAAGGGACGCGGCCATCCCCTAGCAAGTGGCTCGACAATCACGAGCATTTGGTGGTGTGATGAAGTTCACCGAGTTGGCGATAGTATGCGAAGCCGCGCACCTAGGCTCTAAGTTCAGGCTTCCGAGTCTTTCCAAGGATGAATCCGTGGCTGTGTACTCCATCTTGTTCGCTAATAGAACCTTGACTAGAAGAAAAGTGCTGTCAATGGTGGCAGAGCAATTGGAAGTACCATACGATATACTCGCATCACTGGGAGATGACACATCGTCTTTGCTAGCATCAGAGAGCAGTGCATCGAATCATACAGATTGGACGTTGGATGACGCTCTCACAGTCAGAGGTGCGATAATATCAGGCTCATTCGACTACCTGTCACTGAGCAAGCAGATGAACGAGATAGACGCTAGGCTTCTTTGGTCATCAGTCCTAGGTCGAAGAACAATCACACCATTCGCCTTCCTGAAGGCAATAGCACCCGATGTATCACCCGATGTCATATCGTCCAGCAGGAGTTTCCTGACAGACATGGAAGTCGTCTACGCCCTCTACGATGACAGGAGCAGACTCCTAGACCCGAAGGAATGGAATGAGAAGCCCAATGCAGCACTCAGACCTAGGAGATGGCTACCTTGGAAGCGCGATGCTCCAGTGGAAATGACCCACTATCAAGAGATACCGAAGGGTAAGGTGACAGTGGACTACGACCATGAGCGAGAGGTGGTCATTGAGAGAGCGAGCGATGTCATCACCGATGTGGCCTTTGTTCACCATCCTACTCTCGGCTTGTTGGAGAGGATGAAGAAGTACGCTGACATGAACTGGCACAGCGAGGAGCAGATGGCTTGGCCACAACCCATACCGTCTTGGGAGAGCATCATCAACAAGGAGGGAACTGTTAGATTCCCGAACCTGAGCGCATTCACTCCTGATGACTATGGTGGCTATGTCTTAGTCAAAGACTCACACGTCCATCCTCTCAGGCTATCTGCGTATCGTCATGCCGATTCGCTTGAGTTGAAAGTGGAGGCTGCTGATGGTTTTGACGAGTTTATACCCGTTGGGATTTGCGCAGTTCATATACTCTCGATGATTTCAGCCTTGCAGTTCGACCTTCAAAGAATACTTGGTTCTAATACGAATGAGAAAAGTCAGTGGTGCGTAATACCTGACGACGTTTGCATAGTGGTGGAGGTGTCCTCTCCCTTCATGGATAGGAGGACTAGCGAACTGAGCGAGCCTGTCTACATGGGCTTGAACGGGGACTTGGGTGTGAGTGACATAACCCAGTACGTGGATTTGGTGGGTGTAAATGCAGATTGATGATAGAAGAGAAGAGTGGATGGGTCTTGGTATCCTGCTGGCGGAACTGAGGTTCAGGACTTGGATAGAGAACAGGCACGACTCCAAGTTGGGAGTCAGAGTGAGGACGTCAATTGGCTGGAGGTCTCTCTTCACATCCGGCAGTCTAGCACAGCAATCCTGCGTAGAGCGTTTCCTACTGCCGTTCGACATCGAACTGAAGGAGAAGTACACCAATCAAGCAGACCTGTTCAAGTGGATGGTAGTCCTAGACAAACTCGAATCGCTGTATGAGATATCCTATGCCGTATCTGACAGGAAGGGACTGCACATGATTAAGTGGGTATTCGACAATCCAGTGCCCTCAGTATGGGAGGAGTTCATCGAATGGGTAGAGGCATACGACATTGAGACGGACATGATAGAAACTCTTTGACTATATAAACTGGAATAGAGAAGAAAGTCATGGAGCAGCAACACAGAGCCACAGTGCAGGACGTAGACGATTTAGTTGGGCAGACTGCGTTGAAGGATGATATTGTACGGTGGACTACGAGCCTACAAGGATATGAATCGATGCCTACCGCTTTGCTCTTCCATGGGCCTCCGGGTACAGGGAAGACGAGCAGTGGGGTATTGATAGCACGTAAGTTGCTGGGACTCCAGTGGTTCGATACGAACTTCATTGAGTCCAATGCCTCAGATGACCGAGGCATCTCCTTCATCCGAGACGAGTTGAAGCAGTTGATGAGGGTCAAGCCCATCGGCTCTAAGAAGAAAGTAATACTGCTGGATGAGGCAGACGGACTCACACCATCAGCGCAAGATGCGATGAGGAGGCTGATTGAGAAATACTCGGAGCACACCTTGCTCATACTCACATGCAACGACTTGGAGAAGATACGACCAGCCATACGTTCACGTTGCGCTGTCTATGGGTTCAGCCCAGTAGACCCAGTTGAAGGAGCAGCACGCCTGTCCAAGGTGTATGGCATCGAAGACACGGACACTCTATTCAGACTGGTCAACCTCATGAAGGGAGACCTGCGCGGTTGCATCAACTTACTCGATGCTGCTGGAGATGCTTACAAGACCCGCATCGTCGAGTTGGAGGCTTCGCTAGATGACAGCGTAGCGAGGGCACTGGAGGGAGACTGGATAAAACTCAGGCAGAATCTACACAACAGTCTCAGGTCAGGCGTAGAACTGAACTACGTCCTGACGGGATTCTATGACAATATATACGAGCACTTCGAGGAGGAGGAGAACCTTGACTCGATTTGGCGCATGATGGCCGCATACGGCGACGTGCTAATCCACAAGCATACGTGGATTGGCAATCACTATTCCTACCTAGATTTCTTGGTGGCGAAAATGAAAACGGAAGTGGAAAGAAATGAATGAAAGAAATGAAGATATGACGAATGACGGAGGGAACATGAATCCCTTCAAAGCATCTAGGAAGCAGGAAGACTGGCCCGAAGAGGTCATGATACGCTTCAAGATGAGTGCGGAAAGAACAGGCGAGTCTGTGGATAAAGTGGCAGAAGCGTTCGTGAAACACATAGCAGAACAATGGGGATGCGACGACTGGAAAGCAGAAGACGAAGACGTCCTAGTGGATTGGGCAGAAGGAATGCTCATCGAAGACAGAAGCAGCAACATGAGCGGTGGCGGTGCATCAGGTACTGTGCAGTTCGTAGGCCATTGGGTCGGCGTCGAGGACAAGACGGCAGACAGGAACGGATGGAGCGTCAGGAACGCTACTCAGAAGTGGAGCGAGAATCAGAACGAGGCCATCTCAGATGGTGTCGTTGGTCACTACTTCAAGGAAGACGGAGTGTGGGCAATCAACACAGCCAACGGAGTCATCGTCACGACTGACTCAATCGAAGAGAAGCCATCGCTGGCTTTCCGCGTAGGTGATGATTACCTATGCCTCATATCGAGGCAGGGCAGACCATACCCAGCAGAGCGCATCGGTAGGTACTATCGATTCCTAGGCAACGAGAAGAACGCATTCTTCACTGGTGAGGGAGCAAAGCCTTGGAGAGTCGACCTGACTGACGAGAACAGACACTTGGAGATAGACATCGGTAGACCGGTATCCATCCAAGTCAGGCTACCAACCACACAGAACGAGGCATTCCAAGACGTTCTCGGTACTAACTACAACTTCAGCGACACAATGGTGTATGGGGACGATTGGTGTCCTGACCACCTACGTGCACTGCTTGACCCGTTCAAGATGTGGACGGACTCAGATACCGTCGGCGACTTGGCAGTGGGACTGCACAACTTGGAGGATGCCTTTGCCAGCGGTAAGCGCACCTTCACAGGTAGAGACGGTCAGCAAGGCGTAGTAGGGCCTGATGTGATTGTGAGAGGTACAGTGACCCGCATGAATACAGAAGGGCGAGAGAGCGAGTGGGATGAGACTGGTAGGAACTTCAGCCTATCAATCACGAGCCTTCACTTGCAGAACAAGGAAGAAGGCCGACGTGCTGAAGTGGTCGGTTGGGTCAGTGGTGCATGCAACGACTTGACCCATCCGTTCCAGTTCAGAGACGTAGATGAAGAACTTTGGGGATACGGACAGAGGAGCAGTGTACTGGTCTATGGACGTCTGAAACTCAAGGTGCAAGATGGAGAAACAAGTCCACAACTGTCCGTGTTCGGTGTGTACACTGACCCCAAGAAGGCTTGGAGACAAGCCGGGGGCGGTGACACCGGCGCAGCACAGTTCGACTAAACAGAGGTGAAAGAATGAGTAAACCGACAACGAAGGAAATGAAAGAACAGATAGAACAACTGACGAACGCAGTACAAGGGTACGAGACGCAACTAGCGAGGCAACAGGTGCAAATTAGAATGCTCCAAGAGTTCGCTAACAGCATCATACAGAGAGGCAACCAACTCCAATTGGACGTTGAGAACCTCAACAGGGCACTGCAAGAGAGCGAGAAAGAGGAATGAGCATGGCAGGTTTCGGTCAAGCGAAGGAAGCCGAGTTGAAGGCTACCCACGAGGAGGCGAAGGGCAACCCCTTCGAGGACTTGGAGGCAGAACTCAAAGACGTGAACGCGAGCAAACCAAACACGCACATCTTCCTAGCGGTAGTGGGCAAGGAGAACACTGGCAAGAGTGCCATCATCTTCGACTACTATCAGAAGTACTGTGACAGTCAGAACGGGGTGAGCAAAGATGAGTGATGTCAAGAAGATGTGGGTGGTTGATTTAGATGGCGGTGGCTCTGCCACCAAGTCGGCGTACTACGCACAGAACGAGAACATCAAGTGCTGGGAAGCATGGGTCTACATGAAAGGCTCACGAAGCGCCTACGACTATCCTGCCACACATGACAGGGTGATGAGAATCATGCAGTTCGCTCTCGACAAGTCAGACGAATTGTGGGGTGTGCTAATCAGCGGTATAGACCAGTGGGACAACGTGGCGACCAACTGTATGCGCATCGCCGACCTCGGACTTAGCAAGGATGGAATCGAAGCGGCGGACAATCGCGGCGTCGGTGACAACACCCGTGTGCAGAATCAGTGGGATTGGGCCGTGAGAGTCACTCGCTTCCATCAGTTGACTGCCATGTGCAGAGCACTGGTGAAGAAAGGAGTGCGTGTGTTTTGGGAGACCCATATGAAGGACATCTACAAAGACGGCAAGGTCAGCAGGGCTGATGGCACTCCTGCATGGGAGAAGAGCAGCGCTGGATACATGTTCCAAATCGTGCACTGCAAGAGGCACGAAAGCAGAGATGAGGACGGCAACGTCACCGGTGAGAGGTACACAGCCAAGTTCATCAAGAGCAAGACGGACTCCACACTGCAAGGTCAGGAAGTGACGACGCTAATCACAGAGCAGGGCAAAGCACCCAAGTTCATGGGACTACCTGAACTGGCACGACTGGAATGATTGACTATATAAACTGGGGTTGAGGTGAGGAATATGGCATCTATTACATTGGACAAGAAGACGTGGCTGAAGCACTTGGGACAGTTCCAGTCGAACATCAACGACCTGTGTCTAATCGTGTACGAGAATCCATCCTGCCTAGGCTATGGTGTTGGCTATCAGACACACTTCTACCGTATGTTCGAGCAGTATCCCGACGCTACCAACGTCAAGGCTGGCAAGTTGGAAGTCAGCGACTTGGCCAAGGTGTGCGCCTTCCTGAAGAAGTGCGATGGCTCGGTCACGATAAAGCAGACCGATGGTGGTAAGACGCTCTATGTCTATCAGGGCAAACTGAAGATGAACATGCCTGTGACCGACATCAAGAGCAACAAGATAGTCAAGAACTACGAAACACTCGTCAAGAGGTCGCAGGATGATGATTGGAACACCTTCGGCGGCAACGAGTACAAGATGACCGCTAGGACGAAGTTGGCTGAGATTGTCAAATTAGCAGGGCTGTCGACCCTAGTCAGCAAGAACGCCGACTACACTGTGTCCGTGAACACGGATGCTGGCGAGATATCGGTGTCGATGGGCAAGCAGCATAGCACCAAGGTCTTCGCCATAAGCGACTTGACCGATGTAGATGCTACTGCTGGCAGCGGTGAGTATCAGTCATCCTTCGGGCCTTGGCTTCTACCCTGCCTCTCACTCGTCAATCCGACCATGACATCTAGGATTCACTTCGGTGACGGCACTGCCCTGATTATCAGACAGACGAGCAACACGGTACAGAGGCTTCTTATCATCATAGACCAGCAGGTGTAATTATGATTATCGATTACTTCTACCCAGCGGACAGTTGGGAGGGAGTCGGACAACCCTCCCTGTTCATCAAGTATCGAGGGTCTGATGGGATACCGGTGCAGCACATCATCAATCCCTCGCCTGAGAACTCAATGTACATACCGCCACACTGCTGGATACCACAGAACACGCATCCTAGGAAACTAAGCAGGGTCAGCGCTAGGTACGCTGGCACTAACGTGAGAGATACAGTCACTGCCACTGGCATCATGTCCAGCAGACCGGGCGAGCGCATCCCATTGCACAGACTCGACCTTGGCAATCCCATGGACATCCATGAGATAAAGAAGGAACTCATGACCTTCGAGGGGGACATAACGTACGAAGAACAGGTCATGAGGCACATATACCCAGTGGCAGATGACATCCCCGACTTCCATCCTAGGATATGGTACTTCGACATGGAGTGGCAACCCGAAGGGACTGTAAATGAGGGGGAGATAACGATGATTGCCATCGACGACACCCTCGCAGAGCATCCAGTTGTATTTGCTTGGAGGAGATGGCAAGGTCGTCAAAACGTCGACTTCATCGAGAAGGAGGGAGGCTACATGCTACATCTCTTCACCACTGAGGAGGAGATGCTAGATGCTTTCCTCGAACACTTGGAGAAGTGCGACCCTGACATACTCATTGCTCATGCATTGCTTTGGGCAGACCTCCCGAAGTTGGTAGAGAGACTAGACAGGTACATGAAGGGAGACAAGTTGAGTCCAGTGAATCAGGTAATCAGGAAGGGTAGGAATGGCTACAGTCACAACGCTCAACCAGTCCTAGGTAGGCTCTGCTACGATACGGCTCAGGAGTGGAGCACTGGTGCTGGCCTTGAGGCTCTGTGGCAGAAGAGCGGGCGCGGACAGTTCAGGAACAGGAAACTGGCTACCATCGCAGAGGACTTGGAGTTGAACAAGGAGTTCGGGGAAGAAGGAGAAAAGATGGATGCCGATGTATTCACTTGGTGGTTGGAGAACTTCGACGAGTTCGTCGACTACTGTGTCCGTGACACCACGCTACTGAGGAGAGCATCAGAGAGAATCAACGTCATCCCATATCACCTAGCAATGCAGAAACACTGCGGTGTACCATTCAAGAGCACATGCAACGTGTCTAGGTATCTGCGTGGCTTGATATCTAGGGCGACTGACCTCAAGGCCCTCACCACAATGAACTCAAGGAGGGACGAGTATCAGGCAGCCACAGTACCCGACACGGTTGCTGGAAGGCACGAGAACGTCGCTTGCATAGATTTCAAGTCGATGTACCCCACCATCTTCGTTGATGCAAACTTGTGTCTTACTACCAAGAGAAATACAAGTGGTGAGAATATCAGGACTGTTGGCAACGGCACGCACTGGGACACTGAGACGATAGGAGTAATACCATCCATCCTCAAGGGCATGCTAGAATTGAGAGCCAAGTACAAGAGGCTGCTCAAGGAAGCGAAGACCGACGAGGAGAAGTTGCAGTACGATATGATGCAGACCGCAGTCAAGGTCGCTACGAACGCAGCCTATGGGTATGTCTCGCAGAAGGCAGTCTCAGGTGGATGGATTGACCCCGACATCGGCGCTACCATCACGTACTACGGCAGACAATGCATCCGTACCCTGCTTGACAAGAGCGACGATGCTGGGTACACTGCGCTTGCAGGACACACAGACTCAGGGTACATTCAGATTCCATTCGATGACATCGAAGCGCACTTGGCGAGTCTCAACTCGCATATCCAAGACAGGTACGACCTACCTAACATGGAGATTGAACTTGAGGCGTACTTCGACTACTGGCTCACAGCCGGAGTCAAGAATCAGAACTTCGGCATCATGGTGTGGCCTCCTGAGAAAGAGGGCACTCTCAAGGTGACTGGGTTCTCATACAAGGCTTCTAGCGTATCTCCAGTCACAAAGGAGATACAAGGCAAGATATTCCAAATGGTCGGCACTGGCGCTGACGAGGAGGAGGTCACGTCCTTCATCAGGCCGATTGCGCTGTCAGTCCTCAAGGGCGAGCGCCCTCACGAGGAACTAGCACCATATGGCAAATGGGGGCAAGCCGAGTACAAGAAGACCCCTCCGATGGCAGCGAGAGCAGCCATGTACTACAACAAGAACATCAACCAGCGAGAGCCTTTCAGGGTCGGTGACAGCATACAGTGGTTGTATGTCAGAGGCACACCTGATGATATGCCCGATACCCAAGTGATAGGATTCAGGGACGTCAGTGAGATTGATGGCTTTCACATCGACTACGACATGTGCGTTGAGAAGTTCATCCGCAAGAAGATATTCAGGATATACGAGGCTCTCGAATGGGACGTGAAAAACGCATCAGGGGCGGCTATGCCGAAGAAATACTTCTAACTATATAAACTGGAATTGAGATGATTAACATGATAATAGGAACAAAGGAGAGTTGCTTGACCATAGTCAAGAACAAGAACGACGACGATACGCTGCTGGTGCTCGCTAGGAGTATGAAGCACATCAAGTCGATGTTTCCCGATTGTGACATGTTCATACATCCCTATGCTGATTTCCAGTACAGAGCATTCGTAGACAGGCGAGATGTCATCAAGAAGATGAAATCATTGATTACAGACATGGAGTACACAGACTTCACAGACATCAGGGACGTCACGCTAAACAGCGTGTACAGCACAGCAAACAGGGACTGCTACGTCCAATTCATAGACGAGAGGGTGAATTGAATGAGCAGGATAGAGGATGAGGTTTGTAGAATAATACAGGAGAGAGCGGAAGTAGGTAAGAGGAAGTACGGTGTCACGATGGAGACCGCTCCCTTGTCAAAACTCGAATGGTTGATTCACGCACAGCAGGAAGCGATGGATTTGTGTATATACTTGCAGAAACTGATAGAACTGGAGGGAGCAGAATGAGAGACGTCTGTTGGTGGTGTGGTGGCAAACTCATTTGGCAGAATGACTACCACAAGGAACAGGTATTCGGAGAGGGTGATGGTATGGTGACATACCTGACATGCTCTGAGTGCAATGCAGAGGTTCAGTACACAACGAGGAGTGAGGAAGATGAGTGATGAAGTAGAGAGATGGAGTCAGAAGCACTTCGGTGAGTTGGCTCTCTATCGAACGATAGCGGCTACTGTGAACACCGTACTCTCATTGCTAGTGCTAGCGAAATTATTCGGGTGGATATGATGATATCGAAATGCAACTGCGGATGGCAGGGACTGACTGATACGCTGATGATGAACGGCACGCCAGTGTGCCCCAATTGTCGCAAGCCATTCTCACAATTTAGATGCGAGGGGTGTGGCGAATGAAGTTCATGAAGTTCAACCCAAATGAGGAGAGCCTCATGGATAGAGGGCCTGAAGCACACACTCCTGAGTTGCTCGATTCGTATCATTCAAGCACCTACGCATGGCAACCGGATATGACTGATGATAATGGCAATCCCCTCAAACTGAGGATATCGAAGTCGTCGTTGAACGGCTTTGGATGGTGTCCTTACCAATACAAAGCGAACTACATTTACAGACTCAGCCAAGAGGAGACGGAGGATATGGTGAGAGGTACTAACGTCCATGCCATAGTAGAGCACTTTTGGGATGCTGTTGTAGACGTGAAGGATGAAGCGATTGAATTACTGGAGGCAAGAAAAGACAGGGAGGCTAGGCGTCTACTGAAGAGCGTCATACCTAATCCTCCCATGCCCTACTTGCTTGGAGAGGAGGAAGTCATAGACACATGGTTCGAATGGCAGTGGAATCGCTTCAAGGTGACACAAGGATACAATTGGGCAGCAGTAGGCAACGAGGTATCTGCTCATGCAAGCCTAGACGTAGACGTGGACGGAATGATAGTCCCTGTCCATCTGAGGGGTTTTATCGATACTATATTCCCTGACGGTGAAGGAGGCTTCGTGTTGATGGAGTTGAAGACAGGCAAGTGGACTCCCAAGAAAGCAAAGAGCATGAGGGAGGAGATGCAATTCTATCGACTCATGCTTGAGGAAGGCAACTACATGAGATACCTACCAGTGACCCATTGGGCTTGGGAGTTTCCAAGAGGATGGGCGAATGGCGGTGTGAAAGCCGAGTGGGAACTGGAAGATACCAGTACGAGAAAGACAAGTTATGCTCCTAGAACAGTGATGAACAACATCAAGAAATTGATAAAAGCGCACATAACTGATTCATTTGAACCTGCACCTAAGACATGGAGAGGGCCTGATGGGGAGACTCTGACTAGTTGTCAGATGTGTAGTTTTATGGAGATATGCCCGGCGTGGGCAAGTGATGAGAACGAGGAGGAACAGATATGAGAAAAGAAATGATGAGTAGATTGAGTAGAACAAAACAGATGCTTGACGACTTGATTAGAGCAGATGATGATAGCATGGAAGTGAACGTGAGATACGGATTGATAGGTCAAAAGAACTTCATCCTACACCTTACAAAACAGATGACGCTTGATGCGTACATAGACAACCCTGAGCAGGATGCGATAATGTCATTCCCAGTGTTGGATGTGACAGTCAACAGGTCGATATTCAAAGCGACCAAGGAATGGCAGACTGCTATGACCCCCGAAGGGTTGGCTATCGAGATACACAAATCTGCTAGGAAATTACCTAACTACGAGATAAGGTGAGTTCTTGCCATTTGTGGAACTGGACTTCCCACGGGAAGTTCTTGAGATAAGCGAAGGTGGTGTCAACGGTGGGCGTTGGCTCGTGCACAACTGGGATGACTTGGAGAGATACTGGCGCAACAAGAACGGACGCGGTGATGCATACTTCACTACATACGGATTCAGGCAGACACAACCTCCCAAGCACCATAGGGCAGCGCACAACAGTGCCATAGTCAGACACTTCGTGATGGACTTCGACTGTAAGGACTTCAAGCGTAATGGCATGCCTGTGGAGTTCTCCTTCATGCAGGAGCAAGTCAGGAGGTTACACAAGCATCTACTCGTTAATCACTACGAGCATTACATTTGGTTCAGTGGTGGGGGCTTCCACATTTGGATTCCGATATCAGAGACTCACCTACCAACAGATGGTGTCGACGCTACACGAATCAAGCGTGCTGGTAGGGAATTGATGACCAAGTGGTACAATGAACTCGACCTGTCATGCAACGACCCCACTGTTGCATTCGACCTAGCAGGTATGATTCGCATACCGAACTCCTACAATTACAGGAGGGGATGCTGGAGCACACCGCTGACATCGGACGAGATAATGCAATTGGACGAGGAGGAGTTGATTGAACTGGCGCAGAAGGCTAGAAACGGCTACATAGTCCATGGTAGCAAGAAACTGGAGTTGAAACTGCCTGATAGGAAGAAGGGAATGTTTCATCAGAAGAGGAGGAAGGTATCAGACCTACCTGATGTGGCTCTTGGTAAAATCATCGTGCTACCATGCATAGCGCAAGCAGCATTAGGTTCAGGCAACCCACCGCATCGTGCTAGGTATCATCTAGCATCATACTTGGCAGACAGACTCAGGTGGTTCTTACCCTTCGATGCAGTCAACGACGATGAACTTTCACAGCACAGCGAGCAGATAATCGACATATGCTCATCACAGGGATGGGCGGATTACAGCGAAGACGTGACTACAACTCAAGTAGAAAGCATAGTCTACAAGGGCTATCCTCATGCACGTTGCGAGACTTTGATACAGGAGGGGTTCTGCGTAGGCAAATGCAGATTCCATGATGGGACGGGAGAGGAGTTATTTGAGCAGATGGTGTAAGGAATGCGGAGTCAAACTTCCGAATAGGAACGATAAGAGGAGATACAATGGATACAAAGTCAGGAACTTGTGCAAGCCCTGCTTCGCTAATCCCAGTGATGAGATGAGGTGCAAGCAGATGACGGCAGCAGGAAATAGGTGCAAGCATCGTAGGTCTGAGGATTCAGCAAAGGGGTATTGCGCCTTCCATGATAACAGGAGTAGATGAGAATGTCACAGACGATAAAGATAGACAGCAATGAGAGAGGCAAATTATGCGATGCGGTCATACGCAAAGCGAACAGTGCAGGTTTGATTATTGAAAGACAGCAACTAATTGTTGGTGATTATCTACTGGGTGCAGCATGTATCGAGGCCAAGAGCGTAGGTGACTTGCTGCATTCCTGCGATAGCGGACACCTTTGGAAGCAACTTGACAACATGGATGCCAACTACGAGAGGTTCTTCCTACTCATACACGGTACGATAAAATCGTACGTCAAACTACACAAGAAGCCTTACAGCGCCGTTCAGAGCAAACTGGTGGGTCTGATTGCACGCATCATGTCAGACTTCGATTGTCAGGTCTTCTTCACGGAGAACACGAGCGAAGCCGCTCAGTTCGTCATCAAACTCCACAACAAACTCCACAAGCCAGCATCTAGGCATGGTGCACAGGCAATCAGGAGAGTCACAACAAACGATGTCCGCAAGGATGTGCTACTCGCAATACCCGGTATAGGGCCTACCATGGCAGAGAGACTGCTGAAGGAGTGCGGCTCTATCGAGGAGATGCTCTACATGGAGTCTCTCAAGAAGGTGAAGGGGCTTGGTGACAAGATGGCCAAGCGCATCATCGCAGTGCTCACCAGTGAGTCTGTGATACACATAGAGAAGAGCGTCTTCAGGAGAAGTTGACTATATAAACTGGGGTTGAGAGACAGTATAGATTCCGGGATTTCCGATTCCGGTCTATACATAATGACTAAGTATTGTCATACAGACGGAAATCGGAATAACCGGAAAGGAGTGGAAGAACATGAAGAAAGCAAGTGAATATGAAGTGGTAAAGAAATATGAGGTGTTTGATGGTTATATCAAGCACTTCGGGAACGTATCGATAGACAATGACATACCAGCGATGTTGTCATTCTTCTTCGTACAGGGTCAGTTGGCTGTGCCCTATGTGAGGATACCGTGGGGTGAGAGCCATCTCGACCCAAGGGTGCATTCGTTTTGGATACAGTCGAGCAGGACTGGTAAGTCGATTGCTTGGGAGTTCGTCGGCGACATACTGCGTGACGTCAACATACCTACCGACTTGTACACAACGGGAACTGATGCAGGTCTCATAGGTGGATTCGAGGAAGTGGTAGTCGATGGTAACAAGGAAGTCGAGTTGAAGGAGGGCTTCCTGAATGGACGCAAGGCTCTGAACTTCGATGAGGGTTCAATCATCCTCAATCCTAACAAGCACAGTGCAGAGACGGTTTTGTATCTGCAATCGGCATGCAACCCAGTGGGTAGCAATAACAACAAACTCGTGAAGCATACCAAGCAGGGACGTATTGAGACTGAATCGCTGGTGTCACTGTGGATTACCACATACCCACCTGCTGGCGTCAAGGAGTATGTCCTGACCAAGGGTATCTTCCAAAGGGTTCTACTATACTGGTCACACTGGGACATGAAGAGAAGGCAGAACGTCAGTGAGAAGAGAGCATCCATGGCTCTGAGAAAGACAGCCCCATTGAATGTCAAGTACGACGACATCGTGGATTACTTCACGGCGTTGGACAAGAGACTCAAGAACAGGGTGTTGGAGATAACCGAATCGTCAGTGTTAGAGTGGGATACTAAGAGCAGAGAAGAGCAGGAGGAACTCCTGTTGGACACAATGGAGAGCATGTTCTCCGGTTGTCCCAACTCGTTCCTTCCCTCCCTGCTGAACTCGATTGACGAATACTACCAGTTGCTCGATGGACTAGGGCCGGGCATCAGCGACGTGGTGGCATCATTCATACCTGCGATGGAGAACTACACAGTCATCTTCGCCACACATATAGCGATGATGGATGACAAGTGGGTCGTTGATGGTGAGCATGTAAGAATGGCCACGGAAATACTGTTCGACCTATTCAGGAATCTGATATCGTGGTTGGAAGGCGAAGTGGAGATTGGGCCTAAGATGAGCGAGAGAGCGACTCAGAGAAACAAGTGGATAGTCGCAGTGCAAGCCACTACTGGCTACGAGTTGGGCAACAGAGGAGACGGCTGGCATGCTAAGGCAGACGTCATCAAAGCCTACATGTCTCAGACAGGTATTACGAGGGGCACTGCATACCAACACTACGACAAATGGGCCAAGCCGATGTTCCACGAGCAGAATGACGGACAGAAGAGATATCTACGTCTAAGGGAGGAGTTGAAGAATGGGTCTTAAAAAGAAGGTATGCTGGGAGTGCAAGGGGAGGCAGTACGTGTTCAAGCAGAATGCGGACGGCGAGTTTGATTGTGAACCATGTATCTGCTTGATTAAGCCCTATCCACAGGAGTTGAGAGAATGACAGACATAATGGCACTAGACATAGAGACAAGCAACTACTCATGGGAGATTGGCGGTTGGGACAACAAGGCGTTGTTCGACACATCCGTCGTGGCCACATGGGATGGCAAGGATGGACACATATTCACGAAGGCAGATGTAGTGCTGGACGGTGCAGAGACGCATGACCTGCATCCACGCACGTTGGGTGACCACATCACAGCCCACATAGAAAAGGGCGGAAGGATACTAGGTCACAACATCATCAACTTCGATTTGCCAGTGCTCAAGGAGTCGTTGGACTGCTGGGCAGCAGGTGACGTCATGCAGAAGTCAGACAGCATCATAGACACCAAACTACTCTTTCAGAAATCTTCATTGCCATACGGCAAATTAGAGTCGTCATTGCAGTCATTGGTATCACACACGCTTGGTAAGAGCAAGAGCATGAGCAGCGTGGATGCGCCTAGAGGATGGCGCGATGGGAAGTACGAGGAGGTGTGCGACTACTGCTTGAAGGACGCACAACTGACGTACGACATATACGCACATGCTAAGGAGCATGGCGTTTTGAAGTCGAGGTCTTTTGAGACCGGTGACATAGTGGAGGTAGAGTTAGAATGGTAAAAGAAAGAACGAAAGACGAAGAAATATGGGAGTTGAGGCGAGCCTTTAGCATCCTACATACGATGATAACGAAGGGAAACAACCTGTTCGATATCAGCAAGGCTGCATCTAGGCTAGCACAGCGAGTGGAATACCCGTTTGTGCAAGAGCCTCTGTCTGATGATGCGATAGATTCAGACGCAGAGGCAAGAACGGTAGGTGAGGAAGAATGAGCGACACTAAGACGGAGACTACATTGAGAAGCAACATAGAGGCGGCACGTATCATCATCGATACCGTGAAGACCACGCTTGGCCCTATGGGTCGAGACAAGTTGTTGGTCGATGCTGGTGGCAACACCATCGTCACCAATGACGGTGCTGCAATCCTAGGGGAACTGGATGTCAGCCATCCGGCAGCGAAGATGATTATCGAGTGTGCCAAGACACAGGAGGCCGAGTGCTACGATGGAACGACTTCATCGGTCATAGTGGCTGGCTCTCTGCTGAAGAACAGCGAGGCCCTGCTCAACAAGGGTCTGCACCCCAATGTGGTGTCCAAGGGATACCATGAGGCTGCAAGGCTGTGCATGAAGAGGCTGGACGAGTTGTCCGGCTCAGTAGAAGAGGATGACGGTACAGCCTCTACGAATGGTGGTTATTACCCCGGCGGGTCTATAATGAGACAAGCAATCATCACAGCAATCACAGGCAAGACGCTAGAGGCAGACGTAGACCATGTGGTGACACTGGTCTCAGGCGCTGTTGATAGCGATGAGAAGCCAAGAGTGATGTGCATGCCCGGCGGTAGCCTGTCCGACTCGGAGTTGTGGGATGGTGTCGTGGTCAACAAGACATTCGCCCAACCCATGCCTTGGGAT
>MDSV01111085.1_pt1 | contig 22964 bp, 25 predicted proteins | sample 810851 | NCBI WGS metagenome assembly MDSV01 (sample SAMN05326640, study PRJNA326480) | marine metagenome | isolation source: seawater | place: Atlantic Ocean: North East | collected 2012 | reverse complement strand
AAAGGTTTTCTAAAGTTTAATTCATTAGTTCCAAGCAAAAATTGAAATTCTCCATCTGCTAACCTAATTATTGGAAAGTGGATTTTTTTATCAATTACTTTTAAAACTTTTCTATAAAAATCATTTAAAAGTGAATTACAATCTTTATTTTGAAGAAGAAAAACTTTTCTCTTTTCATTATCAAAGTAACTATAATCGTCTAAGCAAAATGGATATTTTTTTTTAAATATTTTCATTAAAATGTAAGTTCAGTAAATCAATTCATAAATTAGATTTTTACAGTAGCTCTTTAATAGTTTTAACAGAGTAAAAATCTTGTAAATAAATCGACATTTTAAATTATATTCAACAAAACCTCTTTTACTAAAGTCAACCGAAATGTCATTATTGATAAATAAATCAACAACATCAGGTTTCCACTTGCCTTTAATAATTCCAGTGAATACATAAGGTATAATTTCATTATTATTGATGCTATGCAAATCTTGATTTAAACACATTATTTTTTCTAAATATTTGTTAGACCTCCGAGAACCATATCTTTCAAAATCCCATCCAGATTCCCATGGTCTAATTATTTTTAAAAAAGATTCTTTTTTCCAAAATGAAGCCTGAGTGCTAGCTCTGTAATTTGTCTTTTTTGGTATCTCCCAAAAATTAGGATTAATTGTTTTTTTTATGAAAGGTCCATTATTGCATTGATCTGTAAGATGAAGACAATTAAAATTATTGCTTTTAAAAAACTCAAAGTATTTATTAATCAGTTTATTATTTACATTAGTATGTAAAAAATAATCTTCTTGCATATAAATGAAATATTTCTCATCTATTGTATCGATAGCATATTTCAAACATTCTGACCAAGTGCCTTGTTGCAAATTACTTTTTACAGATATGATATTCAAATTTTCATATTTGAATGATTTTGTCTCAGTGTTTAAGTACAGTCTACCATTGTAATCCGGCCAAAATTTATTAAAAAGAGTAAAAAAAGGCAACCAACAATCACTAAAGGAATCGGTCGAGTTAATAAGAATTGAAAATTCATTTTTCATTTTTATAATTTTTGAAAAGTGTAAATTCCACAACCAAAATTGTATTTATTAGAAGCAAATTCTATTGAAACAGATTTATGTAAATCCCCATTATCGTCAATACAATCAAAATTTATTAATTCAAGTTGTTTCTTCACAGTTTCGAAGTTTAAAATAGATCTTGGATCAAATACTCTATGAGCATTAAAGTGAATTTCATCTCGTTTTCCGATAGGGAAACTAATATATAATAGTCCGTTTTTTTGGACTAAATTTATTAGATTTTCTAAACCTATTTCAAAACCTTTAACATTAATTGGATCGTTATATCTTCCCAATCCAAAATGTTCTAAAGTATGCAAACATGAAAGTGAATCCGTCTGTTTGACATTGTTTTTGTCCATAAAATCGTGTTGCTTAAAAATTATATTTGGATGATCTGATTTTAATTCTCTAACATCATATATCTCAATTTTTCTAAAAGAAGCAACATGTGCTACAAATCCATCTACTCGAGATCCGACATCTATATGGTTTTTTGGGTTGTTTTCATAAATATATTGGGCAACGGTTAAATCCTGATGAAAATAATGTCCCTTTGCTGTACCAGATTGATCATTAAATTCATTAATTACTGGAAATAAAAAATCAATCTTACCGGACTGTTTTTTCCATTCAATAATGTTAAAAATGTAGCGTGGTATATTTTTAAGGCTAATAAGCTTATTAATGTCAATTCCAATAAATGAGATAAACCTTAATAAAAATTTCAAAACTGAGCTGTTTTTAAATATTTTTTTCATTAATTATTCCATGTTTAATTTAAATAGTTTTTCTTCGTCTGAATCAGTATACTGAATTAGTTCATAATAAGAATTAATCCAATCAGAAAACATAAATTCTTCATTTAATTTTCTATTAATATTTTGATATCTCTTTCTTTCATCCCACCTATTATATTTGTACCAAAAAAAATCAATTGAATACGAATCTACAATACAAAAATAATCAGCTAATATTTTCCAATAATCTTTAAATGAATAATTAATTTTATGATTAATATTTTTTAAATATTGTGTACATAAATACACTTCACATATATTTGCTTTTGAATACTCTAACACAGTTGCATTATTGTTCATTATTTCAGCAATATACTTATCTCCCATATGTCTTTGATCATATTCGGTATTCCAATAACTTAAAATATCATTAATATTTCCAAACATAAACATGTCATTAACACCATATAGTCTATACTTAAACGTATTTGTAGAAATTGTTATTAACCTTTCCTTTGGCTTATTATTACTATTACTTTTTAAGGGAAATAACTTAACAAGTGAAATTAAATATAGAATAAAATCATGCTTATATATTCTTTGATCAGTTCTGGTTTTTAAACAGTACTCATTACCTGATTCTTTAGCCTTTAAAATACCCATTTTATTAGATTTAATCTGTGAATTCACATAACCAAATCCGATATTATCAGGTTCACTATTCAAAACAACTTCAACACCAATATTTGTAAACTTTGAAATTAAACTCTTTTCATAATAATTCCATGTAGATAGTATTAATTGAACACTTGGATATCTTTTTTTATATAACTTTAAGGTTTCTAATGTAAAATCCTCATCTTCTATTATTAGACCCGTCATTACAATAGAAACTTTTTTATTAAATAAACTAATATCTGGAAGAGCATTAATATCTTCAGAGTATTTTTCTCTTTTCAAAACAGAAAAAAAGTATTTGTTTGAAAACTTTTCAATGAACTTTAAAGATTTATGTAATAGTCTAATAAACATTATATTAGGTTTAATTGTCTTATTTTTGATGAAATATTGAAATAAGTTTCTTTATTATAATGATAAGGAAAAGTATCATTAGGATCATAATCAACAATATCATTATCGGCCTCAATTTCAAAAAAATCATCAAAATGGATTTTAATTTTAGAGATTGTATTTTTAATTTTTTCTCCTCTTTGCTTAAATTTTTCTCTCCTATCAAGTTTCGTTGGAAAATGAATAAAAACTATAGGTACATTTTGAAAAACAGATCTTAAAAGAGAAAAAAATTGAAAATATTTTTTTTCAAAGTTATTAACCTCCATCAATCCTTTTCTAATAAAAGTTTTCCAAGTTTCATTGTTATTTTTTTTTAGATCGCTATAATTTGCGCAAAAACTCGATTTATTATTCATTGAAAATAATTGATCAGTTAATTCAGAATAAGAATCAATAAAAATTGCTTTTGGTGGATGTAATTTAAAAATTTCTTTAATGAGTGATTGTTGAATTATCATATTGTAAATTTCTAAATTTTCCAAATATGGGAGAACAAATTTAGGATTAGTATTTTCAATTTTTTCATTTATAATATCCAAAATTAAATCAGATCTACCTTTTTGAATATTATATATATTATTATTAGTATTTAATATTTTTAAAACATCATTACCTAAACAAGCACATCTAGAAAAAATCCAATCACTTCCAATTTTTGATGTTTTTCTGATCTTTAATATTTGAATAATTCTAGATAATTCAGATCTATATTTTATACAAAATAGTTTATTCATTTAATGTTTTTATAATAATTAAGATTGAATTGTTTATTTATTTATTAAAGCTTATGTATAAATTTATTATTTAGACCAAATACCTCTAGCTTGATTTTTTATTATTTTAGAATATTGTATAGCACCTGCTATTAGATTAAATAATGCACATACAGCTGTTGACATTATTATCCCTGAAGTTCCAAAATTAAGTGTTTTAGCAAAAATTACACAAAGAGGAATATTTATTATTCCAACAAAAACAGCCATTATAGTCAAAACCCTTAATTTTCCTGTAGCAAAAACAAAAGTGGCAAAAATAGAATTCATTAATTGTATTATAACAAATATGCCCATGAACATGGATAAAGAATTTGGGACTATTACTTTATCACCAATCCAAATTTGATATATATATCCTGAAATAAAAATTAATAATAAAACTCCTAATGTAAACAATCCCAAAACCTTTAATAATTTATTTGTTACTCCAACTATCCATTTAAAATCATTTTTATTATATGCTTCGTTATAAGCTGCCCAAAATGGTGTAGTTATTATTGCAAATAAAATAATTACATAATTGAAAAGTCTGTAAGCAATATTATAAGGAACTACCTCCTCTGGTCCATATAATTGTATTATGATAATCATATCTGTCATTGAGAGAATTAGTGAAGCTATCTGAAGTATAAAAAATTGAATACCTTGACTAGCTAGAGTTTTTATTTTTGAGAAATCTATAAACTTAATTGATGGGGCAATTAAACGATAATCATTCTTAAAAAACCAAATACTAGCAATGAGAGGAACTATTGCTGTTAATATGCTTAAACTAGAACCCAAATAAATTAAAGAATTATTTGTTGTCAACGTTAAAACATAAATAATTCCAAAAGATAATAAACTAGCTATAAAAACGAGTAAATTCGATAAAGCAGGTCTTTGATCTGCTGCAAGTATGGGTGATATTAAATTAAAAACCATACGGATTGTAAAAAAACTAAAAACTATTATTACTAACGGATTAATCTCAGCTAGCATATTATTTTCAGTATTAAATATTTTCGCCCAATCAAGAAATGGATTAATAACCCAGAAAATAATATTTGCAATTAAAACAATACCAATTAATAAGAAATAAGTAGTACTAACAAATGTTCGAGCTAATTTATTATCTCCATTTGACCATGCCTCTCCAAGTTTATTTCGAAGACTATTTCCTAATCCAATGTCCATCATTGCAACCCAACCAATAATAGAGCTTAATGTAAGCCATATTCCGTATTTATTAGTATCTAAGTAGCTTAATGTTAGCGGGACCATAAAAAAACCTAGAATCATACTCATAACTCTAAGAAAGCTAAGTCCAATAATATTTTTTTTAATTATTTTAAAACTTCTGATTTTACTTGAAAACTTATTTTTGTTATTTTCCAATATACTCTTGATTAATATTTTCTTAATAATTTAACAAAACTCTTAAAATATTATTTTATTTATTTGGCAATAAACTATAATTGATTTTTTAATTTACTATTAACTAATAATTATTCGGACAATTGAGAATAATTGACTATTAAACTTTATTTTTTAATGCTTCATATTCAAGTGGTGTCCCAAAGAAAATCATTTTATTCTTATCAATTAATTTAACAAAACATTTTATGTTAGAATCTAAAAAATAATTATATAGAGGGGCTAGATATATTTCTCCATATATTTTTTTTATTTCATCTTTATTAGCATCGTAAATTTTGATAAAATCCAAACATGAACTAAAATGATACAAACCATTACTGCAGTATTTTGAAATTCTAATTTTTTCTGTTGTTCTAATTAAGGAATTATCAGTTTTTACGAATTCTGCAAATGACCAATGATTTCCCTCTCCTACAAAAACCTCTAAATATGGGGACTTTCTATATCTTTTATCATATTCAAAAAAAATTCTTTTTGAGTCGATATTAAATATTGTTAACTCTTCATTAAAGAATTTTTTTCCTAAAAATTTTAATCCTGCTCTTACCGTTTCTCCCTGACCTGATGTGATTTTATCTAATTTGATAATCTCATACTTTTCAATTTGTGTTTTCTCAATTTCACTAATTATAAATTTTTCAATTTCAAAGTCAATAAATTCTCGAATAATAAAAATAAAAATCTCCTTTTTATAATATAGTTTGAAACTATCTAACGCTGCACGAAAAGCTGTTGTGTTATTGTTTATAGGAAGCGCAAACTTTGGTAAATTATATCCAGCCTTTTTAAAACGGCTACCCTTACCTACCATTGGTAATACTATCATATTCTTTTAATTCTTTATAAAGTCTGAAAATATTAAAATAAAACCCTTGCTGTCTATTTGTAGAATCACTATGCAAAGGTATCAATGAGATAAATAGATGAATACAAATAGTCATTATCAATTTGAAATTAAATCCTTTTTCGATTAATATTGAAAGAAACTCTGATTGAACATTTAATGTTTGTTTTTGTAAATTAAAAACAATTTCTGAAATTCCATCATTATCTTTATTGATAATAAATCTGTCAGAAACTATAAAATCGTAAAGTCCAATAACACTGTGGGTTAATTTCGCTAAATCATATGATAAAAAGCCATTTATTGTGAAATTAACACCATCAAGAGATCCCCTTGGATCAATCATTTGTATTTGATGTTTTCTAAAGTCAAAAAGTAAATTACTAAAACAAAAATCTCCATGCATGACTTCACATAAATTTTCTTTAGTTGATATATGTTGATTTATATCAGTTATAATTTCGTTTAAAGAAATTGGTAAGATTCCCCTGTATTTAACTTTTTCATCTAAATCGAAAGGGTAATTATCTTTAACTCTATATTCTGTTTTACTAGTAATAAAATGATTTAGAGATTCAGAATTATCAAGCTTATTTGATGACATTAAAGACAGTACATTGAAACATGAGTTAAATATCCCTCTCCATGTTCGTACAGGCAGAGTACCATAAACAAAAAGTTCATTCAAACAAGAAAGATATTTATACTCAATCTCATAACTATAATTTTGATTGTTAAAATTATAATCAATAAGTTTTGGCGTATATATTCTTAATTTAGATGGAATATTTTTATACCATAGTAACTCTGATTTAATTTTAAAATTCAAACCATTTTTCTTAACAACACCATTTGATATTTTAAGATTATTAAAACTTCTTTCTGTAGTGAAATTAGATTTGGATTTATAATATGTAGTCAGATGTCCAAAATCTAGCCAAGATCTTGTTAATAAAACAGGGACCGAAAATTTCTCTTTATATAATTCTATAGCTAAAATAAATTCAAATTTAGATGTATGTAATAATTCTAAAAATGGACTTATTTTATCAATTACAAAGTAGCCCGAATACATCTTTTGAGAATTATTCTCGATGCCCCAATTATAATTTTCATTTACTTCAGATACAATAAAACAAGTATCATCTTCCGGTAAGTCTAAAAAAAGAGAATCTCCATGTATGATTTTTAACTTATCAATAGGTTTTGGAAGTAAGCTTATAGCTTTAGCAACACTTTCACCTAGTTTCAAGTTTTCATCAATATATAATATGTTATAGCCTAATCTATCTAAATTAACTTTATCCCAATCATCTAAAATATAATTGTTTGGTAATGATATAAATAACTTTTCTTTAGCAGAATTAAACTTATAGTGCTCATATAATCTTTTATTCTTTAAAGGAAGAAAAGAAGGAGGTATTTTACCAAATTCATTTTGTAATTCCTGGTTAACGTAACTTGCAGAAGTAATTAATATCACAAATATTATTTTATTATTTTTAAAATTTCATCATAGCTATATTTCATAAATTCATCAGGCCTTATAGCTTTATCATCTACATAAAATCCTTTAAATCCGCACCAAGGTTTTCCAACATGAATTTCATCGTATACTACATTATGTTTTTCTAACCAAGAAATCAAGATTGGCAATGTGAATTTATTTATTTTACCTATTTCTCCATTATGAGTTCTCATATTTCGAGCAGTTTGTAAAATTATCTCGAATCCTTTGTTTTTGTAATCTCTCATTTTATCGATTAGTTCCTGATTTGGAATTGAATTTTGATAATCGCCATTTGTTGTGAAACAAATTGTGTTATCTACATCAAAAATTATTTTTTTCATATCTAATATTTTAAATTTCTGATTTAAACTATTATAGTTTATTAAATCGTGTTTGATCTTAAATTTAATGTTGAAATATTATTTTATTTTTCTATAGTAATAGACTATTCTTTTTCTCCAATATCTAATTAACTGATACTTAATATTTTTTATAGCCTCAATTGTTGGAATTAAAAATCTCAAGTTTTTTAATTTTAAATTTTTTTCTTTTATCGTTAATATTTTATTCCAATCTTCATAGAAAATAAAATCTTTATTTTGATTTGAAATTACATCTGACATTAGTCTATTCCTCCAAACAATTGACCAAAAAAAAGAACTCGGTATCACCGCCATATTTTTTTTCATTACATAAGTCCAATAAGACTGGATTGCATTATTAGAATTATTTGAAACTTGCCATAAAAAAGGGATGTTTTTATAAAAAAAATTCCAAAACAAACTGCTATTTAATAAAAGATGCTTTAATATATAGTCTTTTCCAATCTCAGGATGAATATTTTTACCTTTAAATTTCAAATTTGATTTACAGAACGAGACGATGTCATTTGATTTTCCAGCAAAAATAAAATCACCCATGTAAAAAGGATTATTTTTCATCATATCTGAAAAAAATAAAAAACTTTCTTGATAATTCAATTCTTCACTTGTAGAATTATCATATTTGCTAAAGAAATAATTAAACCAGTCTATAATTTTAGGGTCAATTAGTTGGTCTGTTCTGATTTTTAAAATATGCGTTACCTGAGAGTTAAGAGTAAGATATTTAGCTCCGCTGTAAGTTGAGGTAAATTGCTTAGCTCTATTATCTGGATCATTCTCAGGTGGTATATTTTCTATCAAGACAACTTTACTAAAATATTTATCTTGGAAATTCAGACCACTATTTTCCCATGTACTTACAACAATTTTACTAACATAAGGCAGGAATTTTATAATATTAGTTTCGATTGAATTTAATGCGGAAAAGCCTGCTTCTACATTGTTAGGCCCTTGTCCAAAGCTAATTATAGGACCTTGAATAATTAGACCCCAATTCACATCTTTACTCATTTTTATTTTATTGCTTTAATAGAATTTTTTGATAAACAAAACTTATTAAGGTCTGAAGGTATTCCCATACCATGCATTCCATCGTATTCTTTGCCTACATTATAAATTCTAATTTTAGCTTGATTACTGATCATTTCATTGTATACTGGCGCAACATAGAATTCATTTTTTACCCGTAAATTTTTGGCTATCATTTGATCTGCTGAATTAACAAAATCTGAACCTTTTTGAAAATTATAAATACCAACTGTAGCCTCATTTGAGATAACCTCTTTTTCCACAACATTATTAACATTTCCAAGATGGTCAAAACCTACAAAAGACCATTTTGGATCGTCGGCCCACATTGTCATAATTAAACCATCTACCTTTTCATTATTAATTAACGAAATATAATCATTAATGTCTATATCTACCCATTGATCACTGTTTGCTATCATAAGTTGGTTGTTATTATCAATGAATTTTCTTGCTAGTAAAACAGTACATGCGGCACCATCTGTAACTTCAGTTACAGGGATAATTTCACAACCAGGGGCTATTTTTTTCAGGGTTTCTTCCATACCCAAATGATCTAAATGTTCTTTTAGAGCCACAAAAATAAAGCGATGTTGACAAAGAGGACGAATATTATTAACAACAACCTCAATCATGGGCTTGCCGTGAACAGGTATAAGTGGTTTTGGTAATTCAAAACCAGCTTCTGCGAAACGACTTCCTCTTCCCGCAATGGGTAATACTATATTAATCATATTTAATCTATTTATTTGTTATGTATTTATCATTTGACGCCCCAGGGACTTTAACAACAACTGTAGTTACATCAGTTAGTGCTAAAAAATCTGTTGATTCCATTGGTTTAATGATTAATATTTCACCTTGGCTATACTCAATCCCCATCATTCTTACTTTTCCTTCAAGTATAACTGTATACTCTGTTGCTACTTTGTGATAATGAGCTTCTTCTGAATCCCCAGATTTATATTTTTTTACAGCAACTTCAACATCATTTGTTTTTAATAGTGATGGTTCAAAGTTTCCTATAAACCATCCACCTTTCATATCCTTTAATTTTACTTTTTTCATTATGAACTATTTTTAAGTACTTTAAGGGTTATTCATTTGGTGAAATGATGGAATTAAATTTTATTTAAATATTATTATTTAAAATATATCTCTCAAATTCAGATATTTTTTGAGTAGAATAAAAAGAAATATAATCCTTTGTTTCAATCAATTTATTACTAACCTTTTTATTTAATAATATCATTTGATTAATCAAAGAAGAAGTGTATAGTTTATCTTCACGAAAGTCCTCTATTTCAATAGCTCCAAAAGCACACTCTATAAAATCATTAAAGGATTTAAAATAATAAAATCCCGCTACAGCAAATCTGCTAATCGGATTTTTTTCTTCAGCCTGTAAAACATTATTATTTTCATCACATATAACATAAGACCATCTTGGATGAACTGAATCAAATGTAATTACACCTGCATCTGAATTCTCATTTCTTAGTCCTTTAATTATTTTATTAATATCTGTATTAAATATTTGATCAGCATTAACAATGATAGTATTATCTTCCTTATTTACACTATCTACTGCCATTAGAATACTACACACAGCACCAGATGTTTTAGTTTTTAGAACTACAACTTCACAGTTTGGTGTTAATAATTTTAGGGTATTATCTAGATGAAATTTGAGACAATCTTCCTCTTTTACAATATAAATAAATTTATTCTCACCTTCGATTTTTAGTAAGTTTTCTATAACATATTGAATTAAAGGTTTACCAGAAACCTCTCTCAGCGGAAGAGGATAATAATTGTTATTACTATCAAAATTTGATATTCCAGCTAAAGGCATTATTATATTCATAATTATATTTTATCTATTTCCTTAATTCTCTTCTTAATGTTTAAATATGTTACGTCCGATACGTCTCCTATTTTTAAAAGATGTGCACCACTGGCTTTTGCAGCTCGAATACCATTTTCATTGTCCTCAAGAATTAAACAATCTTTTGGTAACAGATTCATTTTTTTTATAGCCTTATTAAACATCTCAGGATTTGGTTTACCTTTTGTCACATCCTCGTTTGAAACATAAAATTGAAAATACTTATCTAAACCAGCTTGCTCTATCATAACTTCTACTGATTTTCTAATTGAGTTTGAACATACTGCCATTTTATATCCTTCTGAATATAATTTTGATAAAGCGTATTGATGCGCAAATAAAGGCTTGCATTTATTCAAAATCAATCTCATAGTATGTTTTTGCTTCATTTTATTAATAATTGGGTGTAGGTCTCTAGGTATTTTACCAAGATTAGATAACATGATAAGTTTATCTCGAGTTGGCAGGCCATCAAAAGTGATGAGGTGATCATATAAACTTATTTCACATCCAAACAACTTAAGAGCCTCATTAAGAGCTTCATAATGCCAATCTTTAGCATCAATTAAAACTCCATCCATATCAAAAAGTATCGCTTTAATCATAACTTAATTTTTAAAAAATGTTTTTGCTTTAGATGGAAAATCTGTACATAATAATAGATTTTCGTTATCATTTATTTTCCATGATTTAATTAATTCCCAATGATCAATATAATTTCTACCATGAAGTTCAGAAGATACAACACATACTTTTTTATTTTTATTTAGATGACTCAATAAAAAATTTTTATCATACCAAATATCCTCAAAACAATCTAACCATATTCCGTCGATTAAGTCATAGCAAAATAAGTTTGATTCGTATTCACTTTGCCTTATAAAAACTTTGAAACCATTTTTAATATAATTTAAAGTATCTGGTACTGACATGTCAAATACAAAATAATCATTAATATTAAATTCGATTAATTTCTTTTTTAATTTTTTTTGTAATCCATCTGACTTAATATTAAGTGCTAGAGTTAATTCTAAATCGCTAAATAACGAAAATATATCATCTAAGTTCAAGACGTTATCATTAGCAATATCATGAGATATTACAATTTCACCTTTGTAGTCTCTCAAATCAGTTTCTGTGCCAAAACCATTTTTAATTGTTCTTTCAAATGAGGAAAATTTATTTTTTTCATCACTATTTTTCCAAAAACCTCTGTGTGATAGTATCTTCATTTTATTACTTGTTTAAACCAGTCATAAGTTAAACTAATACCTTCTTGAATACTAATTTTACTTTGCCATCCAAGTGATTTAAATTTTGTACTGTCCATCAATTTTCTTGGGATTCCATCAGGTTTGGATTTATCCCATTCAACATCACCTTTAAAACCAACAATTTTAGAGATAATTTTAGATAATTCTTTAATTGATATTTCAACTCCGTTTCCAACATTATAATATCCGCTTATATCTTTTTCTAACGCAAACAATAAAGAGTTTGCAAAATCATCAACATATGTAAATTCTCTTAAAGGTTTGCCACTTCCCCATAAAATAACCTTTTCTGATTTTATTTTAGCATTATGGAATTTCATAATCAAGGCTTGTATAACATGAGAGTTTTCTAAATCAAAATGATCATTTGTTCCATAAAGATTTGAGGGCATCAAAGTGATGAAATTTTTGCCAAATTGTTTTGATATAGCTTCGCATAATTTAAGCCCAGCAACTTTAGCTATTGAGTATGCTTCATTTGTAGGTTCAAACTCACCTGTTAATAAATATTCTTCTTTCAAAGGCTGGGGACAATTTCTTGGATACATTGATGATGTTCCAATAAAAATAAATTTTTTTACATCATTATTAAGTGCCGATTCTATTAAGTTATTTTGTATTCTGAGATTTTGAATTAAAAATTCATAAGGAAAGTTTTTATTAGCACTAATTCCGCCTACTTTACCTGCTGCATTAATTACGTAATCAGGTTTATTTTTTTTAAAAAATACTTCAACATCGTTTTGTTTCGTGAGGTCTAAATCTTCAAATGCTAAGCCAATAACGTTCGTATATTTTTTTTTCTTTAACTCCCTCATTACGGCCGATCCTACCATGCCTGAATGACCAGCAACATATATTTTAGATTTTTTACTTAGCATTTGAGTCTCTTTTAGACAATATTGGGTTAGACAAAGGCCAATTGATATTGATCTCTGGATTATTCCATTTTAAGGTAAACTGATCTTGTGCGTCACGATATTTTCCATTGTATGCAAGTTTATAACTGTAAACACAATCAGAACTCAGAACCAAAAAAGCATTGCCAAATCCAGGTGGTATAAGAACCGACTTTGGTTTTGAAGAATCAAGTATTATACTTTCATGTTTAAAAAAAGTTTTAGATTCAGGCCTATTATCAACAATAACTTGAAAAATTTTCCCTTTTACACATGTTACTAATTTCCATGAAAAATAATCTCCATGAATTCCTCTTAGAACATTTTTTTTTGAAAAAGCAAATTTATCGTGAACAAATTCTGTATTTTTTGGTAGAAAAGATTCGTACTCTTTTTTCAAGAATGTTGTATAAAGACTTCCCCTCTGATCATTAAAAACATCAGGCTCAATAATTTTTACGTCTGACAAAACATCAAATTGATAATAATTATAATCACTATACATAAAATTTACTCGTAAAAATTAGATATTTTAAATCCTTTATCTTTTAATAATTTATCTTTTTTCATCAAAGTTAAATCTGAACTCATCATATCTTTAACAAGTTCATTTAATTGAATTTTAGGTACCCATCCTAGTTTATTCTTTGCTTTTGATGCATCCCCAACTAATATATCTACCTCAGTTGGTCTAAAATATTTTGGATCAACAGAAACAACTTCTTGGCCAATTTTTAAAATATAATCTTTATTAATTGATGATTTAACAAATCCTTTTTCTTCAACTCCATTGCCCTTAAATTCAACCTCAACTCCAATATAATTAAACGCCAATTTTATAAAATCACGAACTTTAGTTGTTTTTCCAGTGGCAATAACCCAATCTTCGGATTTTTTTGATTGTAAAATCATCCACATCATTCTGACATAATCCTTTGCATGTCCCCAGTCACGTTTTGCATCAAGATTACCAATGTAAAACTTGTTTTGTAAACCCAGGGCAATTTTGGAGACTGCTCTTGTTATTTTTCTAGTAACGAAAGTCTCACCTCTTATTGGTGATTCATGATTAAATAGAATACCATTACATGCAAAAATACCATAGGCTTCTCTATAGTTTTTTGTTATCCAATATGCATAAAGTTTAGCAACACCATATGGTGATCTTGGATAAAATGGAGTGCTTTCAGTTTGTGGAATTTCTTGAACTTTTCCATATAACTCAGAAGTTGAAGCTTGATAAATTTTAACTTTCTTTTCTAATCCCAATAATCGTACAGCTTCAAGTAATCTCAATGTACCAATTCCGTCTGCATCAGCGACATACTCTGGTAGTTCAAATGAAACTTTAACATGACTCATGGCTGCAAGATTATAGATTTCATCGGGGTTAATTTCTTTAATCAATCTGGTTAAATTTGTACTATCTGTCATGTCACCATAATGCAGAATGAATTTCTGATTTTCGATATGTGGATCTTCATACAAATGATCTATCCGTTCGGTGTTAAATAATGAGGATCTTCTTTTTAATCCATGTACGGTATAACCTTTTTTAAGAAGAAATTCACTTAAATAAGCTCCGTCTTGGCCTGTAACTCCAGTAATAAATGCTATTTTACCCATTTTAATAATTTATTAATATCTATAATATTCAGGCTTGTAAGGGCCTTCAACTTTTACACCAATATAATCAGCTTGTTCTTGATTGAGCTCCTCAAGCTCAACGCCAAGTCTATCCAAATGAAGCTTAGCTACTTTTTCATCCAAATGTTTCGGAAGCATATAAACTTTATTTTCATATGAATCAGAATTTTTCCATAACTCAATCTGTGCTAGTGTTTGATTGGTAAATGAATTACTCATAACAAAACTTGGATGTCCAGTTGCGCAACCTAAATTAACCAATCTTCCTTCCGCTAGAACAATTATATCTTTTCCATCTACGGTATATAAATCAACTTGTGGTTTAATTTCATTTTTTGTATTTCCATAATTTTTATTCAGCCAAGCCATATCTATTTCATTATCAAAATGTCCAATATTACATACTATTGCCTTGTCTTTCATTAATCTAAAATGTTCTTCTTTTAAAATATCTTTGTTTCCAGTAGCAGTTACAATTATGTCTGATTTACCTATTGCTGTTTTTATTTTTTTAACTTCATAGCCATCCATTGAAGCTTGTAATGCACAAATTGGATCTATTTCACAAACAGTAACGATAGCACCTGCACCTGAAAAAGATGCAACAGTTCCTTTACCAACATCACCATATCCAGCTACTAAAACTCTTTTACCTGCCATCATAATGTCAGTTGCTCGTCTTACAGCATCCACAGCACTTTCTTGACATCCGTATTTATTATCAAATTTTGATTTGGTTACAGAATCATTAACATTAATAGCAGGCAATGGTAGATTGCCATTTTTCAGTCGCTCGTATAATCTATGAACTCCAGTTGTAGTTTCTTCTGATAGGCCCCTTATACCCTCAACTAATTTAGGATAATGATCTAAAACTAGATTAGTTAGGTCGCCACCATCATCTAAAATCATATTTAGAGGGTTTTTTTCTTCACCGAAAAATATTGTTTGTTCAATACACCAATTAAACTCCTCCTCATTCATTCCTTTCCATGCGTAAACCGGAATACCTGCTGCTGCTATTGCAGCAGCAGCATGATCTTGAGTTGAAAAAATATTACATGAGCTCCACGTTACATCAGCGCCCAAATCAACTAATGTTTCAATCAAAACGGCTGTCTGAATTGTCATATGTAAACAACCAGCGATTCTAGCACCTTTCAATGGTTTTTTATTTTTATATTCATTTCGTAATGACATCAATCCTGGCATCTCAGCTTGGGCTAAATTAATTTCTTTTCTTCCCCAATCAGCTAGTGATATATCTTTAACTTTATATGGTATATATTTATTATTCATATTATTTTATTTCAAAAATTTCTTTTAATTTATCTACATAATCTAATTTTTCCCAGGTATAGAGCTCAACGCTTTTTTTAACAGTATGCCCATTTTTATCCTGAAATATTTTTGTTTTAAATTTTGATTCTTTTCCCATGTGTCCATATGATGCAGTTTCAGAATAAATTGGATCTCTCAATTTAAGTCTTTGCTCTATAAAGTAGGGTCTCATATCAAAGATTTGTTGAACTTTTTTGGCTATTTCATAATCTGAAAGATTAACTTTTGACCTTCCATATGTGTTTATATAAAGACCCATTGGTTCAGCAACACCAATTGCATATCCAACTTGAACAAGACATTCATCAGTAATACCAGATGCAACAAGATTTTTGGCTATATGTCTAGTAGCGTATGCAGCACTTCTATCAACTTTACTTGGATCTTTTCCGGAAAAAGCACCTCCACCGTGTGCTCCTCTTCCTCCATAGGTATCAACAATTATTTTTCTTCCTGTAAGACCTGTATCACCATGTGGTCCCCCAATTACAAATTTTCCTGTCGGGTTTATGTGATATTTAATTTTGTTATTAAATAAATAATTGTATTCCGGATATCTCTTAAGTAATCTGGGTATGAGAATATTAATGATGTCTGACTTGATCTTATTTAACATATTAATTTCATCATCAAAATCATCATGCTGAGTTGAGACTACAATAGCTATTATTTTTTTTGGTTTGTTATCAGATCCATATTCAAGTGTTACCTGGGATTTAGAATCAGGTCTTAGGTAATTAATTTCATTATTTTCTTTTCTAAGTGTCGATAACTCCTCCAAAATTTTATGAGATAAGTCTAAAGCAAGAGGCATATAACTTTCTGTCTCATTGCAAGCATAACCAAACATTATTCCCTGATCACCAGCTCCTTGTTTTTCTGCATTTTCCCTTTCAATACCCTGGTTAATGTCCGGAGACTGTTCATGTAAGTATGACTTTATTTGACATGAGTTAAAATCAAATAAATACTCTGATTTAGTGTAGCCAACTTTTTTTATAACATCTCTAGCAATTTGTATCTCGTTTAATCTTGAATTAGACTTTACCTCCCCTGCTAATATTACAAGATTGGTGGTTACTAATGTTTCGCATGCAACCTTAGAATTTGAATCAAATGCTAAATAGTTATCAATTATTGCATCACTTATTTGATCAGCTAATTTATCAGGATGACCTTCACTAACTGATTCAGATGTAAAAATATAGCTCATAATAATTTTAATTTAATTAACTGCTCTACCCTTCATATTTTCCCAGTCTCTATTTTTTCTTAATTTATCATTTGTCTTAATCACAGCTTTAAGTATATTATTTGTGGATTCAAATTTCTCAGTTAATTGGATTAATGCTGATAAATCTTTTGGAAAACAGTGGCCACCAAATCCCAAATCACCATCTGGACCTGGCACATTAAAATGCGTATTACCAATTCTTTTGTCCTGAATAGAATACTCAACTACTTTATCATAATCAAGGTTTAATTTATAACACAGCTCAAACATCTCATTAGCAAATGATACTTTTGTTGCTAAGAAACTATTAGTAAAATATTTAACCATTTCCGCGTGTTTCGAGCCTGTCTTGATAACATTCGCATTAGGGAAAACTTTTGAATATATATTTTTGATTAAAGTAGTAGCTGGTCTTGGTCCACCTATTATTATTCTATTTTGTTCTTTGAAATCATTTACAGCATTCCTTTCAGTTAAAAATTCAGGATTAAAAACAATTTGGATATTTTTATACTTATTATTAAATATTTCAGTTGTACCAGGTGGCACAGTTGATTTATTTATAAGAATAATATCCTTTAATTCGGAGAAGTCTTGTATCACAGCTTCAACATTTGAAACATCACAACTTCCATTTTTTTTCATTGGAGTCGGAACACAAATAAAAATTATTTTACATTTTCCTTTTATTTCTTCAATTGAGGAGTTAGATAATTCTTTAATTAAATCAAAAGTAAATACATCAAAGAAATCCTTAAATTTTTGATACACTGCATTTCCAACAAAACCTTGACCAATTATACCTATATTCATAGCTTCGCTAGTTGAGTTACAACTTATAATTTTCTGTATGGTGTTAAATTCATGCTTCAAAAACTACCAATGCTCTCTGTTTAAGCATAGTTTTAGAAACAAAAAAATTAACTTTTCTATTAATTATTTTTTCTATTTTAAATTCAATGTTATTTAAGTATTCTCTGTTGATATTTTTACCAACAATTAGAACCTCAATAGTTCCAGAATCTATTCCTCTTGCATAATCACCTATTAAAACTATTTTATCAATTTCACCAATTCGTGATACAATTTCAACAATCTGCTCAATGCCCAAATGTTTTCTTACGATTTGTTGCAGAGTGGAGAAAAGAGGATGACTGGTATTAGCCGAATATATTACCTTATTATTATCTTCTTCTTTTGATAAATAACCTGCCTCTGTTAAATTATTTAGTTCCTTTCTTACAGAATTAGTAGATTCACCAAGTTCATTGGCAAGTGAATTTAAATAACCTTTATTAGCTATATTTACAAAAAACTTTACTAGTAAGTTTAATCTTGTTTTTGAAGTTATTATACTTTCTAACATATTTTTAAGTAACAAAAGTACTTAATTTTAAGTAAAATATGAAAAAAAACATTCTTATATCCGGTGTTTGTGGATTTATTGGATCTAATCTCGCTGAATACTTAATTAAAAAGAAATATAATGTTATCGGAGTTGATAACTTTTCAACAGGTATAATTGAGAATATTGATAAAATAATTGATAATGATAATTTTAAATTTATTGAACATGATATTAAAGAAAAAATCTGTTTAGATATCAAAATTGATTTCATTTTTCATCTAGCATCAATGGCAAGTCCAAAGTTCTATTTTTTAAAACCTTTAGAAACTTTAAGAACAGGATCAATTGGGTCTGATAATATGTTGGAGTTGGCGCTCAAACATAAATCTAAAATACTTTTAGCATCAACATCAGAAGTATATGGTGACCCACTAGAACATCCACAAAAAGAGTCATATTATGGAAATGTCAATCCAATAGGTAAAAGGTCAGTATATGATGAATCGAAAAGATATATGGAATCTCTAGCAATGACTTATCATTATAAGTTTAAACTTAATGTTAAGATTGCTAGAATCTTTAATACATACGGCCCCAAAATGAGAATTGATGATGGAAGGGTTTTACCTACTTTTTTACATCAAGCATTAACAAATAAACCATACACAGTTTATGGCGACGGGAACCAAACTAGATCATTTTGCTATATTGATGACACTATAAATGGGTTGTATAAGCTGATTAATTCAAATATTAATACTCCGATTAATATTGGAAACCCAAACGAAATTTCGATTAATGAGTTAACAAAAATAATTAATAACATTATGAAAATTGATAATAATATTGAGTTTAGACCAATTTTTGAAAATGACCCAAAAAAAAGAAAACCTGATATTTCAAAGGCTTTAAATAAATTAAAATGGTTTCCTAAAATTTCATTAGATGATGGGATTAAACTAACTTTATCTTATTATGAAAAAAAGATTTAATGTTAATTTAATAAACGGATTTAGTTTATGTGTCATTTTTATTTTTTTCATAGTCAACTCATGTGACTATCCAGAGATGGAAAGTGACCAAATTATTTATGAGAATAATTTTGAAACAAACAATTTAGACAATATTGACGGAGGAAACATAATTAATTACAATAACACCAACGTGATAGGTAATTATAATAATGATGGATTTACTATTCACATAAATGAAGTTGATCCTCATGATTATATATTTATAACTTTTGACTTATATATACATGGCTCATGGGATGGTAATGCAAATGGATTCAAAGATAACGACAGACCAGATAAGTGGATTCTTGAACTAAAACCCGAAATGGATTTATATTCTGATGAAACTATTACAAAATTTGAAACAACTTTTTCAAATAGCCCATGTTGGCCTGATTACTGTTTAAGACAATCTTTCCCTGATAGATACCCAACTAACAATAATCCTAAAACTGGTATTTTGAAAGAAGATCTTCCAATTGTTTGTGAATCAAATTTTTTTGGAGGACCGACATCGCTTTATAAAATTGAAAAAACTTTTAGAAGCTCTGGAAAAGTTGTGATTTTGAGATTTTATGATGAATTATATCAACCTAATGCTATTGATAAAGATGGGAAGGTTCAACAAAAATGTGATGAAAGCTGGTCAATTGATAATATTAGAATAAGAGCTATAAATTACAAATGAGATTAATAAAGTGCATATTAATTTTACTTAACTTAAATTTATTTTCTCAATCTATTAATTTAAATGAAAGCTTTATTGATGAGTATTTAAGGACTCAGCAAATTGCAGGAAATTTACAAGATTTAGCCTCATCATTAACAATAAGACCATCTAACAGTACAATATTAAAAGATTTTAAATACTCAAAAAGAATATTATCTAATGAAAAAGAAAATATCTTTTTAGATTTACTACCAATCGATTACATACTGGAATTTAATTCTAAACACCCATACAATAGAAATAATGGTTCAATGATACCAAACAGAGGATATCAACATTTATTAAGTTTTGGCATATACGCCAGAATTGGACCTCTACATATTGAGTTAAAGCCAGAACATCATTTTGCTGAAAACAGAATTTTTCAAGGATTTTGGGAAAATCATTCTCCAGAAATTTGGGTTCAAAGATATGAGTTGTGGAATAGAATTGATACGCCTGAAAGATTTGGTAAAAAATCTCATAACAACTTTTTATTAGGTCAATCCAGTTTAAAGTTTAAGTTTGGAAAAATTGAAATTGGAATATCAAATGAGAATCTATGGTGGGGGCCAAGTAAACGAAATAGTATAATGATGTCTAATCATGCAAGAGGATTTAAACATATAACATTAAATTCAAAATCTCCAATGAAAACTTTCATTGGAAATTTTGAATGGCAAATTATAACAGGTAGATTAGAGCCCTCCTTTTTTACACCACCAAATACTAGTTTTGAATATAATGGAAGGAAAGTTTATGTACCAAAAATTAATCAAAGAGCCGAACAAAATGATTGGAGATACTTACAAGCCTACGTTTTAAACTACTCTCCAAAATGGATAAAGGGGTTTAATCTTGGTTATATCAGATGGGTTCAAGGTTACAGTGCGCTATTTGAAGGAGGATATCCGTGGCTTGAGGGATCACCAACATATTTTCCTGCGTTTAGTAATATATTTAGAAAAAATGATAGATACAGAGATTATGAAGAGCAAACCGATCAAGCTGCAGGACTTTTTTTAAGATGGCTCTGGGAAGAATCTAATTTTGAAATTTATGCTGAATTTCATTATAATGATGCTAAACAAAATTTTAGAGATCTTCTACTTGATTCGGATCACTCGAGAGCATCAACATTGGGACTTGAAAAAGTTTTTAATAAAAAAGGTGATGATTTTTTCTCTTTTGGATGGGAATGGACACAAATGGAACAGACTGCAGGAAGATTGCTTAGACCAGCTTCTTCTTGGTATATGCATGGATATGTTTACCATGGATATACCAACAATGGAGAGGTTTTAGGATCATCAATAGGTCCTGGGAGCAACTCTCATTACTTCACATTAAAAAGATTTTCAAAAAACAAATTCTATTCAATTGGATTTGAGATAATCGATAACGATAATGATTTTTATTACGAAGCATTTGAATCTTCAAAAGATTTTAGAAGATATTGGAAAGATTTTAATATCCACCTAAAATACAGTAGATTGTTTAAAAAATTTTGGGTTTCATCTAATTTAGTTTATTCAAGAAGTTTAAACTATCAATGGGGTTTAGAAGAATCAGCTGTTGAGCCATATTACAAACCCGGGATAGACATGAATAACTTTCACTCTACAATAAAAATTAGTTATTTTTTTGATTAAATAGTACGTTGAAATAAGTCTAAGTATTGTTTTGTTATATATTCCCAATTATAAATTTTAGGTAGAATATAAGAGTTATTAAGTTCCTTAAAATCATTTTGCTCAAAACTAATAATAGCTTCAGAAATTGAATTAAGATTTTTTTCAAAAAAAATTGTTTGTCTAGACTTTAACATTTCAATGTTAAATTTTGTTTTTAAAGCAATAATATTCAAATTTAAATCCAATGCATTTATCATAGTTGGATTTGTACCACCAAATTCGTGTCCATGAATATAAGCAAAACAGTTTTGATATAATTGACTAAGACTTTCTTGAGAATTAATATAGCCTGTCACCAAAACTCTATTATTTGATATTAGTTTTATATTTCTAGAATACAAATCTTCATATGGGACATCTCCAACCACTACAATTTTTTTTATAGATTCGGTTTTTATAAAACCTTTTATAATTAATTCAGAATTATTATCAGGAATCAACCTGCCAACAATTAAATAATAATCACCTTTTTGTAAATTAAATTTTCTTAAAATATTTTTTTTTGAAGACTTAACCATTGTTGATCCATATGCAATAACAGTTGATTTTTTTTTAAATTGGGTTGTGTAAATTTTTTCCATTTCAATAGAGTCTGTTATTATTTCATCAAAAAAAATAGTTGCAAATTTTGATGCGATTTTAAAATAAAATGATCCTAATCCTTTCCATTTTGGTCTTAACCATTCAAGTCCATCAACATTGATATAAGTTTTTTTTCTAAATAATCTTGTTAAAACACCAAAAGGGCCATTTGCGGAGTTAACATATAAGCCAATACTATAATTAGAAAAACAAAAATGAATTGTTGAAAAAAAAGAATTAACAAATTGGGATAGAAATTTTGTTTCAATTGATGGTGTATAAACTAACTCTATGCCATTAACGTATTTTGGTTTTTTTTTAAATAAAGATCGATGACAGTAAATCCTAACACTATGACCTTTTTTTATAAGACGTTCAGAAAGTTCTTTTACTAAGGTTTCATAACCAGAATAAACATATGGATATCCCCTAGAACCAATAATTGCTATTTTTAATTTTTTATTCAATTATTCTTATGATTTTT
>MDSV01060608.1_pt1 | contig 22965 bp, 21 predicted proteins | sample 810851 | NCBI WGS metagenome assembly MDSV01 (sample SAMN05326640, study PRJNA326480) | marine metagenome | isolation source: seawater | place: Atlantic Ocean: North East | collected 2012 | reverse complement strand
TTTACCTTTGTAATTATATATTTAAAAGAATTATTATTATTGTTCAGCCAATAGGCAATAGCTGTCAGATATAATATTTAAATGCTTCCTTAGCTCAGCTGGATAGAGCAACTGCCTTCTAAGCAGTGGGCCGCAGGTTCGAATCCTGCAGGAAGCGTATAAAAACAAGGATGAAAGGACAATTAAATTTACAAAAAATTGGAAGTCTATTATTTAAAATAGGAATATTTTTAATACCATCAGCAGTTGCGATATCTGGAATACTACTTCTTATTTCAAGTTTAATAGGTATTAAAATCAAAAAAGATTTCCATAAAGAAGTCTGGAATTTAATAATTATTTTTACAAGTATTTTTTTAATTTTTATATGCTTGATTCAAAGTTTTCTAAATAATGAGATTGATAATTCTTTAACTTGGATTGGTCTACTTAATTGGCTCCCTCTTTTTTTATTATTTTTAGGAAGTCAAAGTTTTCTAAATAATTGGGAAGAAAGAAAAAAAATATCTATTTACTTAGTTGCCGGTTCATTACCTGTAGTAATTACAGGCTTTGGACAATATTTTTTTAATTGGTATGGACCTTTTGAATTCTTGAATGGATTAATCATTTGGTTCCAAAGGCCAATTGATATAAACGAAAATAGAGGCTTAACAGGATTATTTAGTAACCAAAATTATGCAGGTACGTGGTTCAGTATAATTTGGCCATTTTGTATATCATTCATACTTGTCAAAACAAAAAATTTATACCAAAAAGGTTTCTCAATTATTTTCTTTATTACTGTATTAATCTCATTAATTCTTACATTTTCAAGAAATGCTTATGGAGGACTTGTAATCTCAATGCCTTTGCTCCTTGGGAGTTCAAGCTTGTTTTGGTTATTACCATTAATATTTTTACTTTTATTGGGGGCTTCAAGTGACTCTATTCTCAATCAAATAAAAGTTGAAAATTCATATACTTTAAATACCTTTATTTATAAAATGGGAGCTTTAAGATCACTACTGAGTGATAGTAGATTTGAGATCTGGGATAATACTCTAAAATTAATAGCACAAAAACCCTTTATAGGTTGGGGGGCAGGAATATATCCATTAATATATTCAACTAATTTTTCAGAAATTGCTAACCACTCTCATAATTTATTTTTGGAGCTTGCATTTAGTTATGGGGTTTTTATTTCTATATTAATATTCATCTTTATATTTTTAATATGTTTGTTCTCGATGATAAAAATCTTTTTTAATAAAGAAAAATTTTTTGATTACAAAATTAAAAATTATTCTGAAAGAGCTTGGTGGACATCTTTTGTTGTTTTACTTCTTAGTCAGATGGCTGATGTTCAATATTATGACGGGAAAATTAGTATGGTTTTTTGGATACTTCTTGCTGGTTTAAAAAACATAATCAAAGTCTAATTTATTTATTTATTTTGATTTTTATCTTTAAAACCTTTAATTATTGCCCAAGACTCCAAATTCTAAAACCAATTTTTTTAAGATTTTCTCGATCAATAATTGACCTAGTGTCAAAAATCCATGCAGGTTTCCTCATTAAATGAAAAAGTTTTTGCCATTCTAAATTTTTATAGTAATCCCACTCAGTCAAAATAATAATGGCATCAGATCCTTTAGCAGATTCGTAAATATCATTAGTAAAATTCCAGTCCCCTTCATTTTCTAAATCTTCTTTAGATGAAAATTCTTTTTTCAAATCATTAAAAATTTGTTTTTCATTAACTTGGGGATCATGAATAAATAAATTTGCACCATTATCAATTAAATATCTAGAAATTGAAATGGAAGCTGATTCTCTAGTATCATTTGTATTCGCCTTAAAGGCGAATCCAAGGACTAATATTTTTTTAGAAGAAACCGTACCATAAAGTTTATCTATTATTAGAGATGCAATTCTTAGTTTTTGCCATTCATTAACAATAGACACTTGTTCCCAATAGTTTGCAACTTCTTCTAAACCATAGTATCTACATAAATAAACTAAATTTAAAATATCTTTTTTAAAGCAACTACCTCCAAATCCTGGACTAGCCTCTAAAAACTTTTTCCCTATTCTCGAATCATAACCTATGGCATTAGAAACTTCACTAATTTGAGCACCCGTAGGCTCACATAAAGCAGCTATAGCATTTATTGAAGTAACCCTTTGAGCAAGAAATGCATTTGCCGTCAATTTTGACAGTTCACTACTCCACAAATTTGTATGTAATATTTTATTTTCAGGAATCCATCTTTGATAAATGTCACTTAGCTTTTTAATTGCTTCATAATTATCTCCACCAATTAAAACTCTATCTGGATTTTCTAGGTCTTTGATTGCTGAGCCTTCTGCCAAAAATTCAGGACTCGAAAGAACAGAAAAACTTTTTTGATCATATTTTCTATCGCTAGAAACGTCCAATATTTCCTTAATTAATTCAGCAGTTCTCACTGGAACAGTACTTTTCTCAACAACAATTGTATGTCCAGTTGCAAATTTTGAAACTTGTCTAGCACATGTTTCTACCCACTTTAAATCGCTTGCATAGCCAGCTCCCATTCCTTTAGTTTTAGTTGGAGTATTTACTGAAATAAAAATCATATCCGTATCACATAATGAACTAGAAATGTTATTGGAAAAAAATAAATTCTTGTTTCTAGTAATCTCTACAATCTCTTTTAATCCAGGCTCATAAACTGGTAATTCATCAAGATTTACTGCATTCCAAGCATCGATTTTATCCTTATTAATATCGAAAACTATGACTTCTATATCAGGGCAATGTTTAGCTATAACTGCCATAGTTGGTCCACCAACATATCCTGCCCCTATGCAACAAATTTTTTTTATACTTTTTTTAATTTTTAAAAATAATATTTCTTCTTATTCTATCAAAAAGGTCTCTAAGATTAATTTAATTTAAGAATTTAAACCATAAATAGACGTATATATCATATAAATAAATTCATTAAATTTTTTAAAAAGCTTTTTTATTTTTTTTCTGCCAATTCCAGCCATCTCTACACATATCTCTAAGATTCTTTTTGGGTCTCCATTTCAATATTTTAATCGACAAATTATTATCTGCTATTACTACTGGTAGATCGCCTTTTCTTTTCTCTTTAAATGAGTACGGAACATAACATTGATTAACTTCTTCAAAAACCTTAATCAACTCTAAAACAGATGTGCCTATTCCCGTTCCAAGATTAGCAAACAATATTTTTTTTTCAAAACTGGAGATATAATCCAATGCAGCTATATGACCTTCTGCTAAGTCTTCAACATGAATGTAATCTCTAATCCCTGTTCCATCTTTTGTGGGATAATTATTACCAAATATTTCTAATTTTCTTTTGATACCAATTGCGACTTGATTTATTATTGGGAAAATATTTTGAGTTTTTTTATTATGATTTTCTCCTATTATGCCTGAATGATGAGCCCCAATAGGATTGAAATACCTCAAACAAGCTATCCTCCATTTAGAGGTATTACTTACACTTAAATCTTTTAAAAATTTTTCAATTACTAATTTAGTTTGTCCATAAGGATTAATTGGATTTAGTTTACAGGATTCATTTAATATTTCAGGACTATCCATTCCATAAATAGTGGCACTACTACTAAAAATCAAACAATTACATTTGTGTTTATGCATAACCTTTAGTAAATTTATTGACCCAAGAACATTGTTTTCCCAATAATGTAATGGATGTTCAATTGAATCGCTTACCGACTTTAATCCAGCGAAATGGATTACAGCATCAATTTTATTACCAGATTTATTAGCCCTAATGAAAATATTATCAATAACGGAACTATCGCGTATGTCTCCTCTAACAAAATCAATTGTTCCAATTTGATTATTTTTATTTAACTTAATTATTTTTTTTATATTTTCTATCGTTTCAAAAGAACTATTAATAAGAGAATCAAGAATTATAATATTATCTCCTCTCTCTAGCAATGGAATACAAGTATGACTTCCAATAAAACCAGTCCCACCAGTAACTAATATAGTTTTCATTACCTAAATATAAATCAACCAAATTTTACTTTAATAGATGAATTTATACTATAATTTCTAATCTTCATTATTTTTACATTCTAATATATTAGAGATTACAAAATTATTGTATAATTGAAAAAAAAATAAGCTAAAATGAATTCTTCTAATGAAGATAATAATATAATTAGTTTTACTTATAAAAATTCAGATTTAAAAAAGTTAATTATGTTTATTCAAAGAAATAAATATTTAATACTATTTTGTTATTTAGTAGCTTTAATTCCTAGTTATTTTATAGCAAATAGTATAAGTACTCCAAAAAGAAGTTTAGGTCAAGTTAATATCTATTTTGATAAAAATATTCCTAATAATAGTTTAAATACTGATCAAAATTTATTTTATGAGAATATTTTTAGTACTGACCTTTATGAAGAATTAAAAATAGTAAAAAATGAAGAAACATTTTACGATCTTTTTAAAGAAATAAATACAAAAAATAATTATAAATACAATGAATTTAAAAAACGACTTGTTTTACGATTGCTAGTTGATGGCGAAAAAATGAGGATTAATGTTCAATATAGAGATTTTAATGAAGACAATATAAAAAAAGTTTTAGAATTAATTATTGATAAATATACGATAATAAGTAAAGAAAATAGAAAACTTAAAAAACTAGCAGTAATAAAAAAGCTAGATTTTGAAATAAATGAATCTAGAATGAAACAATACTCACAAATTGATTTCATCACAAAAAATCTAATTAATTCAGATTCTGATACAGATTTTGTGCAGTATATAGACTATTTAAAAAAACTATCTTCAGAAGATCGAATTTCATTACTAGAAAAAAAATTTATTTTAGAAACTACTCCTGATAATTATTTCGACTATATAAAATATGATCAAATTATTCCCTTTAAAACATATAAAATTAAAACATTTTCAATAATTTATATATCTTTTATAATTTTAATCTTGCTTATAGTTTTCTTAAAAGAACAATATTATGGACCTTATAAATCTAAAAAACTAATTGAAGAATTTCTTCAATTACAATTTATTGGGGATTTATCATCGCAAAATCCTTATACATATGAAGAAGTTTTATTTTTATCAAATAAAAAAACAGATAGTAAACTCTTTAATAACAGTATCCTTATAGTACCTTTTGGACAAAATTCATTTACAGAAATTGAAAAATTAAAATCAAAAATTTCTGAATTCTCAAATTTAAATGTAAAAATTTCTAATAATATTTATGAAAGTAATGAAACTGAAAAAGTTGTAATTATAAAAAACAATAATTCAATTTCATTAAATGAATTAAAAAAATTAAAAGAACGAATAAGATACCTAGATAAAGAAGTATTAGGATGGTTTATAGTAAATTGATTTTAAATCACTAATTTATATGGCAATTTTGATAACAGGTGCAGCAGGTTTTATTGGATATCACTTATCAAAAAAATTACTACTTCAAGAAGAATTAGTCATTGGGATAGATAATCTAAATGATTATTATGATCCTAATCTAAAGAAAGACAGACTAAATAATCTTAAATTAATCCCAAAAGCAAATAAAAACTTAATATTTTATAAAACAGACTTAAATGATAAAGATAGTTTAAAAAATATCTTCAAGATACACTCAATAGAATATGTTATCAACTTAGCCGCTCAAGCTGGAGTTAGATACTCACTAACTAATCCTGAAGCATATATAAATTCCAACATATCAGGTTTCTCTAATGTTCTTGAGATTTGCAGGGAATTTAAAGTTAAGCATTTGTTATATGCAAGTAGTAGTTCAGTATATGGAGGAAATATTAAGATGCCTTTTTCTGAATCTCAAGGTGCAAATCATCCAGTAAGTTTATATGCGGCAACAAAGCGATCAAATGAACTAATGGCTCACACATATGCACATTTATTTAATTTACCTTGCACTGGTTTAAGATTTTTTACCGTCTATGGACCTTGGGGAAGACCTGACATGGCATTATTCATTTTTACAAAATCAATTATTGAAGATAAAGAAATTGAAGTTTTCAATAATGGAAAAATGCAAAGAGACTTTACATATGTTGATGACATTGTTGAAGCATTGTCAAGATTAATTAAAAAAATACCTTTAAAAAATACTAACTATGATAAAAATATTCTTGATCCATCAACTAGTTGGGCTCCGTTTAAAGTCTTTAATATAGGCAACTCAAATCCTACAAAACTTGAAGATTATATTTCAGCTATTGAAGTTTTTTTAAATAAAAAAGCAAAAAAAAAATATATGCCTATGCAATTAGGTGATGTAGAATCAACATATGCAGATACTTCCAAGCTAGAAGATTGGATTAACTATAGTCCAAAGACATCAGTTAAAACAGGTGTTGGCAATTTTGTTGATTGGTTTAAAAACTATTATAAAATCACTGAAAATTAAATTTCTTAACTAAGAAATCAAATAAAATCAAACAAAAGCTTTTAAAATCATGATTAGTAATAATAACTTAATTTTACCTAATTCTGAATGCTGCACTGTAGGCATCATTGGGCTTGGTTATGTAGGACTTCCTTTAGCAATTGAGATAGCAAGAAATAAAAAATGTTTTTTTTCTGGGAGAAAAATCAATAGAGAGGTAATAGGCTTAGATATAAATCATAAAAGAATAGATGAGTTAAAAAATTCAAAAGATATTACAAATTCAGTTGAAAATCATAATTTAAAAAATTTAACCAATTTACATTTCACTACAGAACCTTTAAATCTTACAAAAGCTGATTTTTATATTATTACAGTACCTACTCCAATTGATAAAAATAATCAACCCGATTTATCTGCATTAAAGAAAGCCTCAATAGCAGTTGGCGAGATTTTTAAAATGAGGACAAAAAAAAGCATCCCTGTAGTAATCTTTGAGAGTACAGTATTTCCAGGAGCTACTGAAGAAATATGTATTCCACTTATCGAGAAATATTCTGGATATAATTCCAATAATAGAAAAAATGATAAGAAAACTTTTTATTACGGTTATAGTCCGGAAAGAGTTAATCCTGGCGACACTAAAAGAGGAATATCTGAAATTATAAAACTAACTAGTGGAAATAACTCAGAAGCAGCCAAATTGGTAGATATTCTTTATAAGAGTTTTATTAAAGCTGGAACTTATAAAGTTAATTCTATAAAAATTGCCGAAGCAGCAAAAGTAATAGAAAATACTCAGAGAGATTTAAATATCGCTCTGGTTAATGAATTAGCATTAATTTTTGACCATATGAATATTGATACTAATGATGTTTTAGATGCTGCAGGGACAAAGTGGAATTTTTTAAAATTCAGGCCTGGATTAGTTGGTGGTCATTGTATTGGAATAGATCCTTACTATCTTACTTTTAAAGCTGCTGAGTATGGATATCATGCAAACTTAGTACTCTCAGGTAGAAGCACAAACGAAAAAATGTCCCGACATATTGCAGATAAATTGATAATTAATCTTTGCAATAAAAAAATAAATATTTCTCAAGCTAAAGTTTTAATAATGGGATGTAGTTTCAAAGAAAACTGCCCAGATATTAGAAATTCTAAAGTTTTCGACCTAGTCAAAAGATTAGAAGAATTTAGTATAGTAGTTGATATTACTGATCCAATAGCATCTAATGATGATATAAAAAATAGTTATGATTATGAATTAAAAAAAGAAATTGATTACAAAAGCTATGATGCAATAATAGTTGCAGTTTCTCATAAAGAATATAAAAACAAACAAGATTATTTTTGGTTAGAAATTTTAAATGCTGGAATTATTATCTTTGATGTGAAAAACATACTACCAAGGAACAAAAACATTTTAAGACTTTGAATTAGTTAATTGATATATTTAATCTTATTCCAGATAACTTGAAAAATTTTAACAATAATGAATAACGCATAAGAATATAAGATATTTACTAATTTCAAAAAATTAAATTTATTTTCTTTTTTATTTTGTAAGAAAATCTCATCAAAAAAATCTAAATAACAATCTGTAGTTTCTTGCAGGTTATAAACATTAAATTCAGCAGGTCTAAATGATGGTTCTTGTATATAATTTTTAATTTTTTGAATTAATTCCTCAATACTTGAAAATTGCAATCTCTTATCTGTAACTATTTCTATATTTGAACTAGTTGCAAAAACAAAAGGGATCATCTCATGATAAATTGACTCAATTAAGGCATTGGAGCAGGCTTCAAATTTTGATGGATGTATATAAAATTTGGATTTATTCATCCATTTTGATAAATCTTTCTTATTTTTAAATCCAAGAATATTAATATTTTCATCCGCTTCATTTAAATTAAAATTTCCAATTACAAAAAACTTTAAATCACTAAGTATAGGTATGTTTTTTGATTTAGAAGCTAATTTTTTAAATAAATCAAAACCTTTAAAAGGATTACTAGAATTTGATACAAATAAACAATAGTTTTCTTTTCTATAATTATTTTTTAATTTTTTACCTAAAAAACTGTTATAAATAATCCTTTCTGGTAATTTTGATAACCCTTTATCAAATATTTTATTTTGTTTTGAAGACCAATAAGATTGATAAATTATTCCTGAGCAAAGGTTTTTTGCAATTGAGTATATTATTTTATCTTCAAAAGTTGATAAAAAAGTATTTCTATATATTCCAAGAGGACCATCAATGCGAATAATAAACTTTTTACCTCTTGCCCTAAGAAAAATTAATTTAAATAAAGAATCTATCCAATGATGGCTATTTAATAAAATCAAATCTGCCATTTCCCATTTTGATAAATAATTTACATTCTTTCCTATACTCTTCTTTAAAGAATTTAAAAAAGAAGCACCTCCCGCATTTCCAAAAGGAATTGGATATAGACTAAACGTATTCTTTTCCATTTATTAATTTCTCATAGCAACCAATGTAAAACCTGTAGTTATATGTTCTGAAGAATCTATTAATTTATCAATTAGTAAAGCAAATCTGAAAGAGAATTTAAGAAAAATTTTAATCATTCTTCTGAAAAAATAATTATTAGTATTATTACTTAAAGTATGGAGAAAATCCCAAATCACTGAAAAAAATCCTCCATTATTATCTATAAATTGAATTCTAAAATCATACTTATAAAGTAAGTTTTTTATAAATACTTTCGAATATCTTTTAAGATCTTTTTCCTTATCTCCATGAAAAGTATTCATCCATGGCCACGTCATTATTAAAAGACTTTTGTCATGAGAAAGATTAAGGATATTAACAAATAAATTATCCAAATTTTCGATATACTCAATTACTTCATTAACAACAATAATATCAAACTTTTCATTAATATTTATTGGATCTTCAATAGAAATTAGATAATCAGGATTTACATCTTTTCTATTATTAATAATTTTTCTATTCCTTTCTTGTACTTTATTAAACTTAAAATTTCCGCGAAATTTAGATCTTACTCCCCCAATATCAATAATCTTCCCTTGAAAAAGTTTATTATTATCTTTCATAAATTGATCTATATAAAATCTTCTAGCTGTAATCATTTATTTAATTAAGTCATCGATAAAATTTTTCCCATATAGTTTTATTTCTCTATCATGAAAACATTTACAATTATTCAAAGAAACATACTTAATACTGGAATCTTTGGGTATTAGATTCAAAGAAGAATGTATATATTTTATATTTGTATTTATACATGCATTAATTGTCTTTAGAGAATAATGATTTCCTGGAGGAGCTAAAATATCTACTTCTCGACCTAACCAATTTTCTAAAATTTCTTGCGAAAGATTAATGATTTTTTTATGCATAAACTCAGGCAGCCAATCTACAAAATCCCTATGAAATATCCTATTAGATTTAAAAGTTTTTGGCATATGCATACCTACAACGCAGTGAGAAAGACCATGATTAACTATTCTTATTAATCCCTTTTTATCAGCCTCTTTTAGATATTCTGCTTCGTATGGAAATTTCAAATAAAAAGGAGTTAATTCGTTTTCTGCGTTAAGCCAACCAGCAGTAATAGCTATAGCTAATTTCTTTTTTTTTAAATTTATTAATTCTATTAGATATTTATATTCATTTAATTTTAACTCTTTATAAGGGCCCCATGCTCCTAATAAACGTCTATCTTTAAGTATTCCAAAATTACCAAAATAATTTTTTGAATATTTTTCATATATTTTTGTTGATGCCCCTACATCATCAAGTCTGAAATCGAAACTTACTTTATCTAAAATTTCATTCTGCATATTAGGTAAATTATGAAAGTAATTTAGATATTATTTTTTGTTCTTTGGAAAAACAAATATCAATATTATTATGAGATTTAATATGTTTTCTTGCATTTTTACCTAACATATTTCTCTTATTATCATTTTTCAAAAGTAATTTCATAGCATCATTTAATTTAGAGTCATCTTTTATTAAAATACCATTATTTTTATTAACTACTTCTCTCACCCCAGGAACATCTTTCACTATGACAGAACAGCCACAAGACATAGCCTCAAGAATTGTTTTAGGATTACCCTCATAATGAGATGGTTGAACATAAATCTTGCACTTTTGATAGTAACTAACTAATTCTATATTGGGCAATCTATTTATAATTTCTAAATTAATAAAAAGTTTTTTAGAAAGTATTTTTAGTTCTTTAGTTAAAGATCCAGAGCCAATCATAATTATTTTTTCATCAATACCACGCATTGATTCCAATAATGTTTCAAGATTTTTTTCTCTTTCAAATCTACCCACATATAAAATTCCTTCTTTATTAAAAGATTTCAGGTTAGGACTGAACAAATTTGTATCAATCCAATTTGGAATGATTGAAATTTTTTTTGGATTGACTAAAAAATTTTTTTTAATATATAGTTTCTGCTCTTTTGAAGTGCAAATTATATGATCACTTAATTTATAGGATATTAGTCCTAAAAGATAAATTTTATAAAATAATAATTTTCTAAAATTAAATTTTTTTGATTTTTTTGCTAATAAAGATTCATATTTTAATGTGAGACCTGGTTCATAACCAATCCTAATAATTACTTTCTTGCGAAAAACAAGACCTATTAATATCGTTATATTAGAACCTATTAATTGATTAGATTTAATTAAATCTATTTTTCTTAAATTTTCAAAAAATGTAAATACCCTCAAAAAATGAAGAGCATAATTAAAAAACTTATTATTTGTTTTTTTTATTTTTATATATAAAGGAAAAATATTTATTGAATAAGGCAATTTAATAGAGACATCAGAACTATCACCATAGGTAATAATATTAAATTTATTACCCTTATTTAGAAATCGTTTTATATAAATTAATTCTCTTGAAAGATGTCCTGATTTTTTCCAATTTTTAAGTGATATATTGTCAGTCAAACAAAGGCCTATATTTGGCATTAATTATCCTTTAGCTTATAATCAAAATATTAACATATTTGATTATTGGAAGATTATTTAGATAGAGAAAAATATCCAAAAGTTGTTGTAATGACGCAAACTAGAGAAGTTGATTATATAAAATTAAATAGTTTCTTATCTATTAAGAATTTATTATTTGAATGGCCTGAAAACTTAAGATTTATAATAAACAATCAAATAAAAATTAAAGAAACTGAAAAAATTGTTATTAAGCATAAAGACTATATTGAGTTTAAAACATCATTTATATCACTTTCTAAAGCCAGAAATGAATTACTAAAGCTAGCAAAAAATTATTTTGGAGAATATGATTATTTTATCCATATTGATGATGATGCTTATATATATGACTACAATATATTAATTCAATCTCTTTTATATTTAAAAAGAAATAATATAAAAGGCTTAATTATTGGATCAGTATGTAAACCTAATCTTGATCCTATAAATAAACATATTAAAAATTTTAAGAATTTTAAAGAATTAAATATATTCAATCATAATGCAATTATGGGATCTTGTATTTGTTATGGGACAGAAGTAGCTAATAATACCAATTTATTTGACGAGAGATTTGGACTTGGATCTAGATTTGGAGGTAGTGAAGAAACAGAAATATTTTTCAAGGTACTCGATAATAAGATAAAGATAATTTATAATCCCTGCTTTATTGTTATACATCCACCAACTTACAAAAACCAATATGGAATAAAAAAAATGTTTAATTACGGGGTTGGAAGAGGAGCAGTATACAAAAAACATCTCCATATAAATCGAGTTATTATGTATTACTTTCTTTTTGTTAGTTTAATTAGTAATTTAATACTCTTAATATTTGGTTTTTTATCTTTTAATAAAAGTTTTGGAATTAGAAATACTGGACTTTTTATAGGTAAAATTTATGGTTTTTTTCTATATAAAAAATAAAACACATGAAATTAACAATCTGCACGAGTTCATTTAATAATAATGAGACATTAGATTTATTTGTTGATAGCTTACTTATGCAGAGTTTTAGGGATTGGGAATTGAAATTATGCAATGACAATATAGAAAAAATAGACAATAAGTTATTTGAATTTATTACAAAAGAAAATCGAATAAAAGTAATCAGAAACAATGAAAACCTTGGATTAACTATAAGTCTTATTAAATTAATAAATCAACTTCCTGAAAACTCATACATAGTAAGAATGGATGATGATGAAATACATACAAGTGAATATTTAATATCAGTAGCAACTTCATTTAAGAGGGGACATGATTTAATTGTTTATAGTGCATATCCATTAATAAGTAAGTTATTAATGAAGATACATGCTAAAAGTCCACTTTTATCATCATTATTTCTTTGCCTAACGGGTAATATTGCTTGTCATGGAGGAATTTCATTTACAAAAGAATGCTATTCAAAGGCAAATGGCTATTCAAAAGATTTCAGATATAGTCAAGACTATAATTTATTAATTAAACTATTGAAGGTTTCAAAGAAACCATATTTTATAAACAGATTAGACTTTAAACCATTTGAAATAGAAAGAAAGAGTTACAAATTGAGTCGGAATAACAAAACTATGCAAAAAATATTTGGTCTTATTTCAGTTATAGGTATTTTCAATGAGAAGGATAAAAACACCAAAAAAACATTTTATTTTTTTATAGTTCTTCTTATCTTTTCGATACCTTTAAAACTACTTAGATCAATACTAATTAAATAAAATGAAATTTATAAATATAAAATATTTCAAAATATTAATTATTTATATAAGCTCTTATTTATATCTAAACCTATTTTTTAAATTAATTAACTTTGATATACTTGATGATTTAGCAAGAAATATTGAGATAATAAATTATGGCAAAAGACTTGGGGATAGTTATATTAATATTCAAAACTATGTATATTTTAAATTAATATTCTTAGTTAATATCTTAATTAATAATCCCTCTCAATCATTAATAATATTAGCAAGTGTTTCTTATTCAATTTATATCCTAAATTTCTTTAAAAGAAGAGGTTCAATTTTATTTTTTATAAATTTCTTAATCTTTCCATTAATTCCAGTTTTCTTTATTTCTATTAACAGGTTTGCGCTTAGTTCATCATTAATATTAGCTTGTATTCGATATATACATGATTCAGAAATTCTAAATATTAGAAAAAAATTAATTATTATTTCAATAACTTTTGTAGGTTTATCTATACATTTGAGCTCTATATTATTACTTATTTTTTATTTTGTAAATTATAAAAATATTTTTAAGAAAGACAATCTAGACGTAATCGCTAGATTTGGTCTTAATATCCAGCATAAGTACAAAAACATACTTTTCATTTTTCTAATATCATTCATAATTACGATAAGTTTATTACAATTAAATTTTATTTTCTCAAGCAGCAATTTAATATATCAATCAAATTATTTACTAAAGTGTATTACGCAGAATTGTCAGGGTAAATATTCTATTTTCATATTGCCATTTTCTTTTTTATTGATATTGAACGGACATAAAACATATATTAAAAGAGAAGGTGAAATTAAAAATTTAAGTTATTTATATATTCTTATAATCTCATATTTGTCTTTATTTATACCTATTTTTTGGAGATTCTGGATACCGTTAATTCCGTTATTATCAAGATTTTCTCAAAGATCTATAATTATTCCGAACATAGTTCTACTTCTCTATTCCTTATACACATTACCAAAATATATAATGTTATAAGTTAACTAAAAAAATTGATTTTATTTTTTTATATAGTTATTCCTGTAATTATTTCTTTATTAATTACTGTCATATATAAAAATTATTTTGCAAAATTAGATCTTCCAGATAATCGTTCTTCTCATATACGGGCTACAGCAACAAGTGGCGGCTTAGGTTTCGTGATTACTTCAATAATTTTTTCATTAATCGATATAAAAATAAACGTACATAATACAAATCTTTTTTTTATAGCGTGTTTTCCTCTAGCTTTAATAGGTTTTATTGATGACAGGGTTAATTTAAGTAATAAATTTAGATATTTAATTCAATTCTTAGTTGTTGTGATAGTACTGCATATATGTATAAACCAAACTAATACTTTTTGGATTCAATATTTGAATATTAATCATTTTTTCTCTTTAATACTATTTATTTTACTAATATTATTTGGTACAGGATTTATAAATCTTATAAATTTTATGGATGGTTTAGATGGCTTATTAGCTTGCTGTTCTTCAATTACATTTCTTTATTTGGGATTTACAGAACATCAAATATATCTAGTGGTATTTGCTTCTATAATCCCATTTATTTATTTTAATTGGACACCTGCCAAAATATTCATGGGAGATATTGGAAGTACTTTTATAGGAGGCTTAATTATTTCTTCAATTTTTGCTTCAGATACCTTTTCAGATCTAATTAATCTTTTATTAATAAATAGCCCTCTAATTCTAGATTCGAGTACGTGTCTAATAAGAAGAAAAATTAAAAATCATAATATTTTCAAGCCACATAAACTTCACTTATACCAAAGATTAAATCAAAATGGCTGGAAACATTCCTCAGTTACAATTATTTACTTAATTTCAACACTTGTGATGGCATTTTCTGTGATAATAGGTATTAATTCTATTAAAGTATTTTCATTGCTAGCTTTAGTAATAGTAGGAATTTTTTTAGAAAATAATTTTGCCATATCTTTCAATAATTCTTTTGAAAATCAAAATTCTATTTTTAACTCAAAATAAGTAGGGGAAATAAATGTTAATTAAAAAACTAACAAATTACATATTAAATTCAAAACCTTTGTATAGAAAGTTGGTGTTGCTTTTTGCCGATATTTTTTTAATACATATTTCTTTTCATTCAAGTTCAATATTACTCGGAGATGATTTTATTGGGAATTTCAAGCTGAATATTAATTATATTATTCTTTTAACAATTATTGCACCCCCAATATACAAATACACCGGACACTATAAAAGTCTTGCAAGATATTTCTCTAGTTACTCTATATATAGGATGATTTTTAGAAATATATTTCTAATTCTATCTTCTAGTTTAGTTTCACAATTATTAAATATTAATTTTCCTTCATTTAAAGAATTAGTATTAATTTCCTTCTTACTAAATGTTTATTCAATATTTTTAAGAATTGTTTTATTTGATCTTTTAGGAAATATCATTAATCAAAAAAATACTTCGGATATTAAACGAATTGGGATATACGGAGCAGGAGAGACAGGTGTTCAATTCCTAAATCTTTTAAAGAACTCAAGAGACTATAAATTAAAATTTTTCGTTGATGATAATCCTCATTTATTTGGAAGATTTATTAATAAATATCCAATTTATAATTCGAAAAGTATTAGAAAATTAAAAAATAATATTGATCTTCTTTTTCTAGCCTCACCAAATATTACTAAAGAAAATTTAAACCGTATTTTAAAAATTATGCAAGAAAATAATATTCCTGTTACAAAAATTCCTTCAATAGATCAAATTGCTAATGGACTTGTGAGAATCGAATCTATTCGCCCAATTCCTATCGAAGACTTTTTGGGTAGAGAGCCAGTTTCTCCAAATTTAGAACTTTTAAGAGATGCTATTGAAGGATTTAATATATGCATTGTAGGTGTCGGGGGATCTATTGGGAGCGAGCTAGCAAGACAGGTTTTTAATCTTAAACCATCAAAAATTATATTGATAGAGAGGAACGAGCCCAGTTTGTATAAGATAAATTATGAATTATGCAAATACAAAAATGAGAATATTGAAATCGAATCTATTTTAGGATCGGCAGGGGATTATAAATTAATTTCCAAAATATTTAATGAAAAAAATGTTGATATAGTTTTTCATGCTGCAGCATATAAACATGTTCCTTTAGTAGAAATAAATCCTTTACAAGGAATTAGCAATAATGTCTTATCAACAAATCAAATTTGTAGAGCCTGTGCAAATTCAAATGTAAAAAAAATGATTCTTATTTCCACAGATAAAGCTGTTAGGCCAACAAATATAATGGGAGCCTCGAAAAGGTTATCAGAATTATTGGTACAAGCATACGCAAATATAAGCTTAAGTAATACAGATAATCGAAACTATAAAACAAACCAAAATACAATTTTTTCAATAGTTAGATTTGGCAACGTTTTAAATTCTTCTGGTTCAGTTTTGCCTTTGTTTAGAAAACAAATCGAATCAGGAGGGCCAATCACCCTTACTCATGAGCTAGTAGAAAGATATTTCATGACAATTGCAGAAGCAGCACAACTTGTTCTTCAAGCCTCTGCATTGAGCCAAGGGGGAGAAGTTTTTCTACTTGATATGGGAGAATCAAAAAGAATCAAAGAATTAGCAGAAAAAATGATAATAAGCAGTGGGTTAAAAATTAAAACTGATAAATATAAAGATGGGGATATTGAAATTAAAACAATAGGTCTTAGGCCGGGAGAAAAACTTTATGAAGAATTATTGATAGATGGAATGTCAAATAAAACATCGCACCCATTAATTTATATAGCTAATGAAAAATTCATAAAACCAGAAGCTCTTTTTAAGGAAATTAAGAATTTAGAAATAGCATTAAATTTAATGGACGAAAAAAAAGTTTTTTCAATAATTTCAAATTTGATCCCAGAATGGGATAACACTAATCATCAAAACTGAGCATTAATTCTCTATATTTTGAAATCATTTCTTTAAGAGAAAATCTTTTGAGATTTTCCTTTGATTTTTTACACATTTTTTGATAAGTGTTATTTTCAAATGAAAGTTTAAGTATTGCATTTTTAAGCTGTTGTGCTGACTTGGGTAAGCAAGTTATTGCGTCTTCTTCTGAAACTAAAAAATTAACCCCATTATTTAGTTGCGTATTAACTATTGGTAAATCGAAGCACATTGCTTCAATCTGAGATAATCCATATGCCTCTGAAGTTGTAATTGAGGGAAATAAGAAAATATCTGATTGATTTAAGATCTCATATTTTTGATTATTTGAGATTTCACCTGAGAGAATTACCCTTTCTTCTAATTTGTTTTTTTGTATTAACTTTTTTAATTTTTTAGCTAAAGGCCCTTTGCCAATAATTATATATTTAAACCTTTCATCAAGCATAGATAAAGCTTTGATAGCATATTCATATCCTTTATAAGTTACTAATCTTCCTACGCTAACTATATTTATATATTCTTTTTTCTCTATATTAATTATGTCAAGATTTCTAGTTTTGAATTTTATAATATTTTCAGTATCAATAGTGTTTGGTATAAGTTCAATTTTTTTCGTAAATATTGGAACTTTTGAAAGTAGAGAACTTTTGATATGGTAGGGGGTGAAATAAACTAATTTATCTGAAATTAAGAATAAAATAAAATCTATTATTAGTAAGAATGGAGCAAACAACAAATATGATTTATAAACTTCAGCATGCCAAGTAGTTATAATTTTAATTGAGGGTTTTATAAACTTAGCTATTATTAATGATATTGCCGAAAGTGGATCAGGGTGCTGAATATGAACTATATCAAACTCAGAAATAGTTTTTATTATCTTTAGAAAATATCCTAAAGATAATGATATGGTCCCATGATTTAATTCTGAAGGGAAAACCTCCTCATCAATACCTAGTACCTTTCTTCTTAATGGAGATTTAATAGAATTACTAATATCATAACTAAAACACTTAACTTTGAAATCAAAATTCTTATATAAATTCAAACAAAAAATAGAAATACCACCGAAATAATCGAGTGGGGATCTAGGTAAGCAAAGAATTCGCAAAGTTTAAAATTAGATTTAATACCAATTTAGAAGTTTTTCTAAACTAGATAATTATAAAACTTTATATGATATTTTTAATTGCAAGCAACGATTGATTTAACCAATTTTCATCATTTGAATCAATATATTTTTTTAAAGATGCATTGTAAGCTGCCATCCTATCAGTTTCCTTATCACCAATAAAAATAGATTTTTTTAAATTAATATTATGATCCTTAGTTGCTTTTAAAATTAATCCAGGATTAGGTTTCCTATCATAAGATTCTTTCAAAAAAATTCCTTTACCCTCAGTAGGATGAAAAGGACAAAAATAAATATCATCTATTTTAACCCCTTTTCCAATAAATATTTTTTTCATATATTTAGTTATATTTAAAAAATCATTTTCAGTAAATTTGCCTCTGGCAATACCTGCTTGATTTGTAATTATAATTATTTTAAAATTATGCTCTTGAGCGACTTGGCATATCTTAAAAATCTCTTCTCTAAAAATAAAATCCTTTTCTAGATAAACGTAACCATAGTCGTAGTTAATAACCCCATCCCTATCAAGAAACAAACATTTATGCATAAAATCTCTTAAAAATATTTTTTAATAAAATCATCAGCTTTATAAAAATCTATAGGTACACCAATATCAAGAAAGCTGGCTTTGAATACTACTGTTTTTATACCCTTAGAATTTATAAGAAGTGGGATATAATCTTTTTCTATAGAAAACTTATTCTTTGGGAATTTTAAAATATCTTTTCTCTTAATTAAATAAGTACCTGAATTTATTAACCCAGGTTCATTAATATTAGTTTTTTCTAGAATTGAAGTTACGTTAAAATCTTTGTCATGTATCAACTTTCCATATCTAGCAATATTAGATACTTGAAGTGAAAGTATTGCATCAAAACCAATTGGTATCTTATTAATAAAATCTTTTCTAGAAAGATTTACTAATGTATCTCCATTAAGTAATAGTAAATTGTCTTTATTACATTTTTCTGCAAAAAGCTTTACTGCTCCTCCAGTACCAAGAGGTTCTTTTTCTTCGCTATAAATTATTTTAAGACTTTTGTAAGATCCTCCAATAGTTTTTTTTATATAATTAGACTTAAATCCTGTTAACAAACAGACCTGGTTAAAACCATCAGAAATTAATTGATCAAAAATATAAGTAATTACGGGTCTCCCTGCAATATGAGCAATAACTTTTGGTTTCCCAAGTAAAATTTCTTGCAATCTAGTTCCTAATCCTCCAGATAAAATACAAACCTCAATATCATTCATGGAGATTTTTATCCAAATAATTTATCTTCAACCAATTGACATATAACATGCCCGATTAACAAATGTCCCTCCTGTATTCTGGGAACACTATCACTAGGTACTTTAATTAATAAATCGGTATATTTTTTCATTTCATCCCCATTAATTCCAGTAAGTCCAAAAGTTATTAAACCCTTTTCTTTAGATTTTTTCAAGGCATAAATAACATTTGGAGATTTACCTGAGGTGGAGAATCCTATAGCTATATCACCTAAATTTCCTAAACCTTCAATTTGCCTACTGAAAAGTTGATCAAAGCCGTAATCATTTCCTATTGAGGTTATTACAGAAGAATCAGTTGTCAAAGCAATTCCTGGCATAGATTCTCTATGAAACATAAATCTACTTATAAATTCACCAGCCATATGTTGAGCGTCTGCTGCGCTGCCCCCATTGCCAAAAAATAATACTTTTTTTTTATTTTTTATAGCGATAGCGATTGAATTTACCATTAAACAAATCGTTTTATTTAATTCTTCATTATTTACAATCTTAGAAATTAATTTTGATGAATCTTTAAAAATCTCACTAACTTCCCTTCCCATATTTTTTAATTCACTATCCATGATTGTGCTCCCTTGTCATTAAAGTTACAGAAGAAAGTTTCTGATGATTCTTTTAATAATCTATTTCTTAAGTTAATACCATTTCTAGGATTACACATAAAAAGAATAAATCCTCCTCCTCCAGCTCCTGAAACTTTAGCGGCTTCTGCCCCATTTTCAAGTCCAATTTTTATTCTTTGATCAATAAAGTTGTTACTAACATTTTTAGAAGTCTTTTTTTTGTATTCCCACCCTTTATTAAGAGAATCTCTTATCCCATTTCTATCTGACTGCAAAAAGTAATTTTTTATGCTGTAAACTTCTTTTTTTATTTGATGGAGAGAATTTAATTCATCTTCAAAATTTTTAATTACTGATTGACGTTGATCTTCTATTACATCTGATGAATGTCTTGATACTCCAGTAAAATGCAATATAAAAGATGATTCTAATTCGCATTTAAACCAATTTTTAATTTTTAAAGTATTTACAATAGTATTATCACTATTAAACTCTATAAAATTAACTCCTCCAAATGCTGCAGAATATTGATCTTGTTTACCCCCCAAAATTCCACAGTCAATTCTTTCTATTTTATAAGCCAAGCTCGCAATAGAATAGTCATCAAGACCAAGAACTAATAATTCGTTAAAGGCTTTAACTATCGCCACAACAAGGGTTGATGAACTACCTAACCCTGAACCTATGGGTGCATCAACATAAGTTGATAATTTTATATTTAAATGATTTGAATTATTAAATTCTTTAATTATATGGTTGTAAGCAGCAAAATGTAAGATGAGTTCTTTAGGTATATTTTCTTTCTTTAAATCTTCCTTAAAAACTAATTCTTTTTTAAAATCCAGAGACTCTGCTATAAAAGGTTGCTCAGCTAAACAGATTTCAGCATATGAAAATTTGCAAATGGTCGCATTAATAACAGCTCCTGAGTATTTTTGAAAATAATGATTTATATCTGTTCCACCTCCTGCAAAGCTTATTCTCATAGGTGCTCGTGTACACAATCTTTCTTTATTTTTTATTATCAAATTAGTTTTTTTTTTCTTCATATTCTTAGTATTTTTGATTTCTATTTCATAACAATAAAGATAACTTTAATAAAAAAAACAGGAAAAGTCTATAAAAATATTCGATTTATTTTAAAAAAGTAAACTATATAAATATAATTAAAAATAATCTCTTTTATTAATTATGATGATTGCTATTTTACTTTGATTAATATATATCTATATTTAACAATAGCTTTTAGTGATTTTGTTAATATTATCAAGATGATTATTAAAGATGATTTTTATTGTTAACTCCGCAAAATTAAATAAAATTAGCAAAAAACTTAAGAAAATTAAAAATTATTTACAGGAACTCAAAAGCAATTTTTATAATTTACTTTTTAATATTCCCTTTATCCAAAAACCATTGCCAAGTTTGCCTTTCTCAAGAAAACCCATTGGAGATGAAAAGACTTATATTAAACTGCATAAAAAAACAATATCTGAAAATTGTTTAGGCGTTGAAGAATTTGAGAAAGAATATGGTTATACAATTGACCTAAATTGGTTTTCAGAATTATCATTAGCAACCCAGACTTGTATAAAAAAAAGTAAGCTTAATTTTAATCACGGTAGATTAATATATTCAACTTTATCGAAATATTTATCAATTAATAAGGAAAATAGTGATCCTTTTTTCTTTATTCTTGAGACAGGAACGGCAAGAGGATTTTCTTCAATTTGTATGAGTAAAGCTTTAAATGATCAGCAAGCTAAAGGTATAATTACAACAATAGATTGTATTTCCCATAATCAAAAAATATATTGGAATGCAATTAGTGATTCCAAAGGAGCTATAACGAGATCTGAGCTTTTAAAGCCTTGGGAAAGTGAATTAAAAAACATCCTCTTTATACAGGGTTGGACTAATGAGATAATTAACAGACTAGGAATTAAAAGAATAAATTTTGCATTCTTGGATGCACAACATAATGAAAATGCTGTTTTAGAAGAATATTATTTTGTTTCTGAAAGGCAGATTCCAGGAGACATAATTTTTTTTGATGACGTAACTCCAAACTATTTTGATGGAGTTTGTAGTGCTGTTAAGAGGATTGTAAAAAATGGTGATTATAAAATAAAATATTATAATTTTGATAAATTAAGAGGCTATGCAATAGCAACAAAAATTTAATTATTCAAATGTTTATATATTTGAAAATATAAAATTCAAAATTTTCGAAGAAGATAAGTAATCATTTTCATATAAATATTTATCTCTTGCTTTCTTGAAATCTTTTGTAAATTTTTTATTAATTAATTCAAAGATTGATTCTTTTATTAGATCTTTTCCTGAATTACTATTTAATACTTTAGCAAAATCAAAATGATACAATTGATTAAAAAATTTTTTCCCAGGTGGCTTACATTCAAAATCAATAATCGGAGTATCAAGCATTACACATTCCTCTACAGCTGAGGAGCCAAAATTTATTACAATACTTGATAAATAAATCAATTCAATTGAAGTATAAGGAAACCAAGAATCATCAACAAAAAGTTTATCACCCATATTTTTTTTATTAAAAATTGGATCTTTTCCTCTTGTTTTTACTAACAATTTCAAACCTAACTCTGATACTACTGAGTATATTCTCTCTAAATTAACATTGGGCAGGTCTCTTTTTCTTGGATAAAGAAGTAATGCATAATTTTCAGATTCTTTTAAATTATATTTGTCCAAAATATCTTTATATTTGTACTTAACATCAAATTTTGGAATCCCACAATAGACATTTTTTTCACTGCAGCAATTATAATATTCTGCAAAAAATTTACTCATCATAAAAATATTATTTACCCT
>MDSV01221988.1_pt1 | contig 22973 bp, 27 predicted proteins | sample 810851 | NCBI WGS metagenome assembly MDSV01 (sample SAMN05326640, study PRJNA326480) | marine metagenome | isolation source: seawater | place: Atlantic Ocean: North East | collected 2012 | reverse complement strand
CTGATTCTAAGCATCAGTCGCTTAATTTCTTCATCATCTTCTTCGATGATTTCCATCTAGTAATCAGCGCGCGGTGTTAGCACCGTCATACGCTAATTGATCTGCACGCTCATTCCATCTAAGACCACTATGGGCCTTGATGTGCATGCTATTTACAGTAATGCTAGCTTCTTTGACTTTAGTAAAAAGTCCTTTACACTCGGCAACTAATCTGCGGTTCTTGGAAGCATTCCAATCACCAAGTACAACATTTAGAGCATATTGTGAGTCCGAGTAAATAGTAACCTCACCATAGTCATCTATGATTAGCTTATTATTTAGGCACCACATTAATGCTCTGTATATTCCTGTTAGTTCGCCAGTATTGTTACTACCAACTTCTGCTCCAATATACAGTGGATGTCTATGGTCAGTTATGACCCTGCCGTTGAATTGGTGAACCACTTTACCGCTTTGATGATCTCCTGTATCACCTTCCACGACAACGATTCCCCAACCAGCAGGTGTATCTTTTGTTACGTTATTGTTTCCCATAGCACTTCCATCTGTGTAGATGTTTATACTCATCTGGTGAGAGTAAACCCAATTTGTCAATTATGTTTACGTCCTTCTAAGGTCACGAACTCTGTAGCTCGCTCCGCTTAGTCAGGTGAGAAATTCAAGGCTTCTCGGAACGCATAAGCACTATAGAACGAAGCCTAGGCTTAGGCTTCAGATCGTAGTGAGTCCTATCGCTAAGCGTTGCATTCCGAGACGTCTTTTATTTCAACTTTGCATAGCAAAGTTATCTCCGTGAAAAGATCGTAGCAATCGCGGAGATCTGTGTGACCGTTCCGCAGAATTGACAAACTTTCTTTTTCATATGAAGATTTTAATCCTTTTGTTCAGGATTATTCTCGTAAATTTTGACAACACACACGCTCTCATGATTCTGTAGAGACTCTCTAAGTTCTTCTAAGAATTGTTTGAGGCAGTGTGTGTTTACGTCATTGGCTTTCGCCTCAGTTTTAGTTTAACTCTCTGGTGAGGAACCCACTACAGCCTCTTCGCTCAGCTAGGTTTGCATTCGTGGGGTTGCATGTGTCCCGCCTCGTGTGCATCAAGTGCGAGCACAGCGCTCGCGAGCCTTGACAGCACGATAGCCTTAGAACACATGTGTTATTTCGTCGCAAGCGACAACACGAACGCAAACGTGCTTCTAGGTTAGGTCGTTAGAGCCTAACCCGAAGCCATCTGAGAGGCGTCGAAGAGCGTCACGCTTGTTCCCTGGAAAATCATCTCTAATCCCAACGGATGTGACCCGTAGGGAGGATTAGATGTGATTTGATAAGGGTCATGCTGTGACGATAAGCGATCGCAATCGAAGTTGGCTGAGTACGTCATTGTTTCCTCAGTATTTGGTTTCCTCTGGTGAGACACCAGCTAGCACGCTAGCTGTGATAGCTCCTTTAGGAGGTAGGGGACACTATCCATAAACACTACGGTAAATCGTAAGATTTAGCTCCGAAGATCAGCTTCGGTAGCGGCAGTAAGTGTTTAGGTAAGTGTAGACCGCAGTCCGCAGGACGCAGTCGACACGGTAGTGGTCCCAACAGCAAGTGCGTGACGCCGTATGGCGCTAGCGCTTAGCGTGCAACGTCATAGTTGCCTCAGTATTGATGTCTCTAGTATACTGATCTATTCAGTATCAGAAGCAAACTTAGTTCGCTTCACGTATGTAATCTTACCACGACCCCCGTTGGGGATCCAGTCTTTGTGCTGTCTAATCATAGCACTCAGAAAGTTGTTATGTGGTAAATAACCTACTCCATAAAGGTCTATCCACGCCTCCTTGACGTGATCATAGGAGATTTCGTCTCTATCTAATTGATCGAGTATCCTATTTGCCTTTTCTCTTTTAGTTGAATTTCCAACCATCTAGTAACGCAAAAATCATCCTATTGGATCATCAGCGTCATATACGTATTCTTTGGTAGTGAAATCATATTTGATTTCGCTACTGTCTACGATTTTGCACAATCTTAGAGTCTTCCCATGTACTGTCCCAGGTAAGCGAATAATCCTTCTTGGATCTATCGTAACTTCCCAGTCAAGTAACAAGCTTCCTTCATCTTTCAATTCTTGCACTAGTTCGCCTTTAGCGAGTCTAGCGAAGTCTTGCCTATCATTGATGTACCTTAGCTTGTATAGGTTAGCGTATTTATCTGATAGTTTATCATAGCTCCAATCCTCATATATGAGATGGAAGCCTTTACTACCGCTAAATACTATATTGCTATTAGTCATATCTAGACCGTTGAAGTAAGTTCTAGTGGCCTGAGTTCTTTTTCTGTGATTCAACCACAGATCGAAACCAGAACCTTCTAGTTCTTGTTTTAACTCCATTAGCATATTTACTCCTTCATTGTAGTCTGCATTATCGTAGTCTACGTCAAAGTAGAGCCCTTGATACAGCATCGTGTCATGATACTGTGGTAGGCACCACCCTTTCTTTTTCATTTTGGCCTTGCCGTGCTTTCCCTTAGGATCTGGGCCGATTCCTTGCGGATTCAGCCAAGCAGATGTCGTATAATATACGTGCAATGGTGCCAACCTCCTTAACCACTTGAGTAAAGTACTCTTGTGACGGAAGTTGTCTTTGATTACACGAACTACAACACGCTCGCTTTTACTATCCCAAATAAAAAAGCGGAACTGTCTGAAGCCCGCATCTTTGGGCAACCACAGTTCCGCTTCTGTTATCGAATTATAGTAAGCTCTAATTTTCTTCACCTTTAGTTGGTGTTCTAAATTCCGCTTCTTTCGATAAAGCGGACTAAGTTCTTGGCTCTTCTTGAAAGCCTCTCGGAGAGCCATCAGTCCAAGTGCACCATTAGAGTAAGTATGACAGTTACAGTCATTCTGACCCTTGCGGTCACACGCAGGGTGATGTCTCTTCGGAAAGCGAGACTCCATTAGTCTCACACAAGCTCCAGGTTGAGCCACGAAATGTGGCAAGTCCGTTTGATGATGTTCACAAAGATACTCGCCCGATTCTACACGTAACTTGCAGCGTTTACCGCTACTTGTGTGTGCTTCACAGCGAGTCTCTTTTATTTTCCATTTTTTATTCATCTGTTGAGGGCCACTAAACGCCTCGATTGCATTTATCGCAATAGAGATCGTGCTTCTCTCAGTCGGAACCTAGGTTGATTTGCATTTAAGATAAATGCAATCGAGTACCTTTTTTCCAATGTTCTTTACTTGGTTCAACTACTATTGGTGCTTCATACCACACGAGTGGTTGGTCGACCTCAGTTAGTTACTTCCTAAATATCCAGGTAGAATCCTTTTGTTTCTACTTGATTCGCTCTCTCCCTTCTACAACCCCAACTGGGGTTGTACAAATGGTGGGATACGAGTTCGGAACACTCATACTTGCGTCCGTGCCACTGCGAGGTAGAACTAGTATCTTTTGTTAAAGTTCTATTACTGTTATCGCAGGTTTTCGTCGAGACATTCGTCTTCATAATTTCTACTCCTGCCTCGGGAGGCTTTGTAGTTACCGACAGTAGTATCTCGACTCGACGCACTAGCAGTGCGAGCGAATAGCGGTTCCCTGAGGCTCATATTGAGCATTCAATATGACTTAGCGAAGCACGGTAGTGCGTTTCGTCATAGTTTCCTCAGAATTTAATAACCCTCTGGTGACGAGACCAGCTAGCTTGCGTGCCACGGTCTGGTGTTTAAGGTGTGGACCGAAATCCACATAGCGTTAGCGTTGTGGATAAAGTTCTACGCCCGCGCACCGTCTGTGTGCTAGTCTAGATGTGATTACTTTGCAGATAGCTTGTAACCACGAATGTGGCTGCCGTAGGCTTACAAGTCTATCGTTAAGGAAAGTAATCACACATCCTTGACTAACGTGAGCTACGTCATAGGTCTCCCTCAGTAGGTTCTCGTCTGGTGACGAAATACACGAAGTGTTAGCGTGTTGCGTGCGCGATTTAACGCGCACGTAGTTAATTTGAATCATTTATGGCATTAGGACCAAGATTGTAAATCTTGATTTTGCGCAGAGTCATCGCTGGATGAAACTCTGCTGTAAACATTGGCTACAACGGGGTCGTCGACATCGTTGTAGGTTAGTCCGTTAATATGCCAAGTGACCGCAGCACAGCTGCAAAGTAGTTCCTAGTGAACACAGTACTTGTTCACGCAGGGAATAAAGGGTCGTAAGCACTGCTTAGATCCTTGTCACGTTGACTGATGCAAATGTAAGGGCACTAGCGTGCCTGTCTAGTCCGGCTCCTTTAGAGGTCGGACGTGCTAACACACGTCATAGGTTTCCCTCAGTATGTTTATTTCGTCTGGTGAGAAGTCCAAGTTCGGTTCGCGTCGATAAATCATAGGCATAGCCCGATTTACCGTCAAGTGAGATGGATCGCGCATGCGATTCCATCGAACAAGGCAAGTGCCACAGGAGATAGGACTAAGTCTTATTCTCATGTGCAGCACCGCAGAACGAAGTCGACGCGAACCAGACGCGAATGCGTCTGTACGTCATAGTCTCCTCAGTATGGTTTCTTCTCTGGTGAGAACTAGGTCATATCTCCGCTGGCGCAGAGCGGCCTCAAGCACCTAGCACTAAGTGGGCCAGTAAGTGTACTCACAATTCTCGCAGGCTTGATATGACGACTTCAGCGGAGGGGAGTGATCTTCGATCACGTCTCGGTAAAGCTAGCATAGCTATGCCGAGGCCCGACTCAGCGGAGTCATATCAAAAGTCGACGACATAGGGGCAAAAGCGCTCATCATCAAATCGCTGGATTTATGATATTCCTTTTGCTCAGGCTGTCGTTTACTTAGGGTTAAGTGCGGTCTGACCAGAATAGTCAGACAGAGCACTTTACGAATTGTTAGTGTTCTTACTGGGCGCGTATTACTTAGTGCGTGCTTTTGGCACATACGTCATAGTTACCTCAGTATTTTTAGTTCTCTGGTGAGGCAATCACAGTCACAACTTGCACGGTGTTTTGCGATTGAGAACGTTGCGTTAGCATCTTTCTCGATTCTAGAGCCGAGCCCTAGTTTGCAAAACAAACACCGTGCAAAAAGACCTCTACTTTGTTGCAGACCAGTTTTCTCTATTGGGCACTTCAGGTCTCTGGCCAGCTTGGCAGCTGTAGAGTTCTGAGCCCATTAGTGACTTGTTCTGTAGTTAAAGTCCTTTTTCTTCACTATTTTTCCTTATTGAGTTAGAACCGATGCCACCGGGACCGCAGCTCATTGCGATCGTAAGCTAGCTACGCAAGCTACTTGCGCCTCTACTGGCATCGCCTTCCTGTGGCTCACAAAGCATGTGAACGGGTCGGCTCCTTGGTTATTCTATAGTGAAATGCGTTGTGAGCAAACGTCATTGTTTCCTCAGTTTTGTTTTTACCTCTGGTGAGGAATCCATCTTCTTAGCCCCTCCTCTACCGCAAGTTAGTCTAGCTGCAAATCTGCAGCAGACATTAACGTACTTCGCTCTCCACCTCAGCACTCTGTGCACTGCGTAGATTGTAGCGTGGGGTCAAGAATACGTCATTGGCGTAAGCCTCAGTTTTTTCTTAATGGTTCCTCTGGTGAATGAGCCAGTGCTTCCGCTTATCGGCTAGATTAAAGCGCATAGCGGGACTGATTAACTTCAGTCTTGTCAGACTATGTAAATCAATTAATTTGGAAGTAGGATAACCGGAATTCTCAGACAGTCATGTACGCTCATTTCTGCGTTTCTTAGTTTGACCTTAGTTCTGCTCTTCGTCGAAGTATCGACGTCGGTTAAAGAATCCCGGTAATCCGTTTCCAAATTGATTTCTTGAGTTTGTCTCCGCATCGAGATTTACTATCGGTCTCCGTGACTGCTCCGTAGCGTTTGGGCTTAATGCCCACACTACTAAAGCTGTCGAAGGTCGACGTTGATTCTTCCGTCAAGAAGAATCGTGCTTATCTGTGCTGGACGGATCCAGGGATCCCTAGCGCCTCTTTCTGTCAAAGCAGATTGTGCGTCATTGTTTCCTCAGCGGTATGCCTCATTCTAGTACGGCTTTCACCGTGTTCACTGATCGGAAGATTCGCTGTCTTCTTCATCATTAAGTACGTTCTCTCCATCGACGAAAGTTTCTCCTGCGAGCTTAGATAGCTCTGCGAAGTATGCTTCATCGCGGACCTGGCGACCAAAGGAAGCTTTAGGTTTGAACTTTTTCAAGTTGACCTTTTGCTTTCTTAGGCGCGCAGCTCTACTCATAGCGGAGGACTCTGCGATGTTTAAAGCATCGGCAGCCTCAGCAGCTGAGTTGGCAGCTTGCCAGGTTTGAACGAACTCGATATCAGAAGCGCGAGACTTCTTCTCAGTGGTTTCTACATTTTCAACAATTACATCGTTACTCATGTTATATTCACCCCGTTCGTTTGTTTTGTTCGTGGTTTTTTGATTTCCTTGCTGATTCCTACAGCAATGTGTTTCTAGTGAATCGTGGTTATTCGATAGTTGACAAATTAGCCAGACGGTTCGCAATCGAGCTTCTTACAGCACGAATGCCTTCAGCTCTTGTCTGAAGTCCCTCTGAAATGTCAGCGTATGGTGTAGTGTTAATATTCACTTCACCGCCTAACATTGACGTCAAGTTCTTAAGGCGATTGCTTAGGTCTTCTCTCTTCGTCTGGATTGAATCCAGCTTCTTTTCAAAGTCCTCAACTTTATCCTCGTTGAAACCATCTGCTACTTGTAGTAGCTGATGTTGATACTCAGCGATTTCTCTACTGAGGTTTGTTTCAATGTCTTGACGAATGTAGTTTAACTGACGGTCATTGTCAATGTATCCCATGATTCTTAGGTTGGTTCTAGGTCTGTGCCAATCTCTTGGACGACCATTAGCTCCGAGCCAATTATTATCGCTCGGATTACCAACCAGTGCGTTGGTTGTGCCGAATGTCTGAAGTAAATTGGAGTAGTTCTCCAATGTCTCCAGCTGATCACTTCCATCTCCTATTCTTGGAAGGAAGAAGGCGCCCTGACCGCTACGAAACGGTAGGCCACCCAAATCATCCCTAAGGACCTTAATGATCTTGTCTCTTAGCATGTTTTGATCCACGCTAATGGCAACTTCTCTAAACTCGCGCAGCAGTTGACCGTAGATATTAGCGAACAGTGTCGCATCATATTCTGTGTCTTCCCAATACGGAGAAACGGATAGGCACTGATCGAGCAAAGTCATATCTGGCTCGGCGACGGCATCGTCACCGCTAGCCCACTGACTGTCGATATATTGTGTCTTCCACGCATGGGCGTTGAAGTCTTGTGGCGGATCAAACTCCAGCCTAAATAAGTTGTGCGTCTCGACGTGAGAGCGTCCTCTAGAACGCCCTGTCATCTTGATACGTACAACGTATTCATTTCCTTTCTTCAAACTAACTACGTTAACTTCTCTATCCACCACGCCATCCCAGCTCTCTGCTTGTTCCAGAGGCTGTAGGCGAAGCCCATTCAAACTGTTTTTTGCAATAGCAAAAGAGTTCTTTAGGCTGCGGATAGGAGGTACGTAGGTTTGCCCTAGCTCCAATTCTCTCGCATTAGCTGCGAGGGCGGTATACAGCATCCTTCCTCCTGTTACGGAGTATATCAGCAACCACCCGCGAGTCATCTGTGCCAAGTTTCCTTCGACAACATAACCCTCATTTGATTCATTTTCACTCATCTAGTCAGACACTATTCTTCTTCGTCGTGTCCGAACTCTTCCCAGTCCCATTCATCTGTATTGGTGTGATTTCTCCAACCACACTTCCAGCAGTCCATTATTATGTCTTTTTCATTAACAAGATATGCTTCGACATTGGCGTCATTGCATACTGGACATGGTACAGGTACGATTCTTTTTTCGATGTCTTTACTCATCTGGTAATGGTGATATAACTAGTCTATTCCCAACGGATATAGTCTCTAATTATACTTTGCAATAGCACGCTGCGTTACGCAAACGCGTAACCGCAAAGGATTCATTCTATCCATATCAATTATTGATTATACTATTACCCATTACTCTATAAAGAAATATACTAACATTAGGCTCTATACTTAGAATCCATCATTTGCTTTCATTCTTCTTTCGTTTGATGACGCAGACATTATGTCTGGTCTTTTACCTTCACGGCAATTTACTCATCTAGTGAGCTTATATGAAGCGAACCATTGGGTACGTTACTTTGAACTTACCCTTTATGATTCCTTCTTTCCAAGAAAGTATTGACTTCTTACCAGTCAATCTTACGCGTCGCCAGTCATTTTTCATTTTGGTAACTTCTACAGTGTAGGAAGTTTCCAAAAGTCCTTTTAGTGGCTTTGACGTGTTTTTGTGTATAATAAGGATCTCAGCTTCCCCAGGAAACGATTTCAAAATCGCCGCCTTCGTCGCTTTGCCTCCATTCTTGAAAGAAGTCATTTTTGGCCAATTCTTCTTACAATCGTTATACAGCTTTACCTTTCTTTCTATAAGCTTGGCATAATCTTCGTGCCCATCTGCAGATCTCCTATTCTGCTTAGCGGGCACTTTCGTTGTTTGCTTAACCTCTATAGGCTCGGCTTTAACAGGGTTCTCACCCTCTGCGTTATTATGATTTACCTTTTTGTGAAGTCTTAATCCGCCCTCTGTATGGGCGGTAAATCCACAAATATCACACTCATATTGCATCTAGTGAACCTTCTCACATTTTAGTGATACGTCCAGTTCCCCTATCGGGCGTTACACCATTCTCTATAGAGTTTAGTGTATTAAGCGACTTACTTGATTTCTGAGCACTGTTTCCAGTTACATCATCCATTTTCTTCAAGTAAGCCGTTTTATTTCTTATCTGTGTAAATTCTACGGTATCAGAGTATTGTATAAGCCATCGCTCATACGCTCTTAGATCTCCTATATCAAAATCACTAGGCTTGAGGAAATATACTCCTCTTTTCAGCTTGTAGTTACTCCCGTTTATGTGGAGTTGACTATTTGCTGATATGTTAAGCCTGCAATTGTCTATCATCTCGATAAGTGTATCGCCAACTATTTTCTTAGGTTCTTCATCAACTTGGCCCACTATACAGTGGCCCTGTCCCATATTTGGGAGACGGAGTACCCCTTCAGAAATTAGTTCGGGAATCCAGTCAGTATAATTCTCTTCTTTCAAGAGAATACTACTGTGAGAAAAGTTTGAAGAAAGTTCTTCATTGGAAGGAGAATTTATTACTTGCACTAAGTAGTGCATAGACTGATAAACAGCCCCTATACTCCCTTCTTTATTTATGCTAGTGCCTTCAGTTATTCTTGCGTTGTGACTTACAGTCCTTACAGTGGGATAGTCCATTGAGTTGTATCCACCACTCACTGTCTCTACTATAGGGGCAGTTAATTTGGACATTAGCCCTCTTACCCTTATTGTGTAGTTTGCAATGCTCTGATTCGCACCGATGAAGCGTCTTGTTTCAGCTATGCCATCGAGACCCCTTTTATTCCAAGGTCTGTCTTTACGGCTCCTAGTATCTCTGTATAGTTCAAATTGAATTATACTCTCTACTTTTTCTTCATCATTTTCCCACCTCTGGTGTGCCTTACGTACAACGTAACATTCACCATTCCAGCTATGGGAGAGAAGGACATAGTCGTTAAACATCAGTCCTCCTGCTAAACTTTCTAAATTGTCCCCAACCATGAATCGCTGATCCCACGAAGCAGTTTCGCTCGTGGATGCGGCATTCGTAAGATTGAGACCTAACGCACATAGCGTTACTTGTTCCTCCATTGCCTGGAGGGAATTTCTAAACTCTCTTAGATTCATCTAGTGCACCCTTGTTGCCAAGGGGCTTTCAAACTTCCTGAATAAGCTCGACTCCGTCAGGAGTCTTTGCTTTCAGAAACTTCTGTGGTTCGCCAGAACTCGGATTACGAGCACTACTTTCAAACAGATATATCTCTGTTCCCTTAGGTAGAACCAAGTCTTGCTTGGTCTTACCATAGTGGTAGTTTTCGTTTCCAGTTCCTTTACGGCGTCTCCACATGCCAGTAATCAATGTAAACTTTCCAGCCATTTTACCTCTAGTAAAGTACTACCATTCTTCGGTACATACTTCTATTCCAAAACAATACTTGAATGCGAATACAGCAAAGTCGGCTTCAATTCTGACCATCAGATCAGAATTTATACGGGACACATCAATAGGAATCACTCTCCAATGAGGCAGCTTTCTTATACTAGAAATCGCTTCACTTTCGACTGTTTTCTTCTTGAATATGCACGTAATGTTCCATCGGCCATCTTCTGTTTCCATAAGGTATCTGATTAAGTTATCAGTTACCTCAAGAAGTCGTCCGACCACCTTCACTTGGTATTCATCCTCCCACTCAAACGAGTCGGGCGGGTTTTCAAAGAACTCTTGTTTTGTTATTTCTGGATCTTCATTGTGCGAATAGTGTGTGGTTTTTGCGACCACAATCACGTCTTCTCTTTTCTTAGGAATATCAGGAAGCATTGTAGGAACGTGGTCTTCAGTAGTCTTCGCGACTTTCCTTGCACGTCTCATTACAATCCCTCTAATAATCTCCTTAGCTTATCAACAGACTCAGATATATTGTCATATCTGGTGTCGCTCAAAGCCATTTCACAAATATCTCTTTGCACTTTACGCAAAGAGAATAGGATCACTTGCCTATGCGTTAACCACCTATCAATATGATAGCGGTGCATAGTAAGTACTCCCTTTCCGTCACTATAATTTAGGCGACTTCCCATTAGAGAAATAAATTTCTCAAATGGATCGTCACTATACTGTAGCTGACCCAGTGAGTCAGTTACAGCTCTCAATAAAGTTCCAGGTCGATTAATTGGCCTAACATTAACGTTAGGCGGTATATAAATCTCCATCTAGTCTCATAGTCTTATTCATCGAGTAAATCGCTGAATGAGATTTTTGAGTTTTGTAGTAAGCCCTTTAGACGGGCAGCATTCTGAGGTGATGTTACCACCTTCTCCATATTCTCGATTAGAGAATCTCTTGCTGCCTCAAGTTCTTCAAGTTCGCGGATTGCGTCTGCTACTTTCTTGGCCTCTTTCTTTCCAAGAAGCTCTATACCACGTTGTACGCGCTCGTCATAATCAAGGAAAGAATATCCATGATCCCAGCGGTATGCGAATACTGAAAGTACTTCGCCAGTGGTCGTTCCAAATGCGACATTTACTGCACTATCACTTGTGTCAAGTGCGTAAAGTTCGATAATTTTTCCCTCGTTGTCAAGCATGCGCTCTCTGTAGAACTCGTCACATTCATTTGGTCCCCAAGTTCTTAATTCAGGGTACTTCATTCCAAAGTGTTTGGCTCCAATACGTTTTGCGTAAAACTGCGCCCAATGATCAAACATCATGTCACTGGGTATTTGATTACTCCAGTGCCTAGATCTGTTTGGACACAAGCCTGCGTTCAAATCGTATTTCTCTACTAAATCATCTAAAATGTCTATTTTCATTTCAAATTCCTCCTAGTGGTCTCAGTTAAGAGCCCCAATGATACTATTGTCTAGTTCATCTGGGCCTTGACCCTGTAATACAAGAGACATTATGTAGTCGTTAAACCAATTCTGTCTATTGCTACTCGGTTGGACTCCCCTTGCGGTACATCTGTCAACGTGAGCTTCACGCCACGCATCCAGCCTTTCTACCTGCTCTGGAGTCATTTCCAACATTACCGTTTCTTCTACTTCAGGAACCGTCTCTTCGACAGCCACAGTTCTTTTCGCCCTGTTGCGCCTTCTGATTCCTTTGGAAGCTGGTACATTTTCATTGATAACGGGTGCCCCAAATACGGACACAGCTATCAAATAAACGTCGCACTCAGCGATATTTATCTTAATGTACATTCTGTTACAAGTAGTCAATCCTACTCCTAACGGTGTAAACGGTATATCGACACTAGCACAATATCCTGCTAGTCCCATATCTCTAGTTCTCCTACTATACAGTAAGTCATATAGAGCGTAGTAATTAATGTAGGAATGGTTAGCTTGGCTATCGCCAATAGTAACCTCAGTAACTCCCTTAACATCTACCATATTTTCATATGATCCATCGGGGTAGTTTACGTGTCCTACTTCTCCTCCATTACAAAAGAGACCTTTATACTTATTCTGCACACGACTAGAATTGAGCCAGTCTTTGAAAGACTGACTATTTCTAAACGCAACATAACAAGCTGATTCTAGTTCACTTCCTAGTGCTCTCTTAGATTTTCTATGTGTTGATACATCTAGGCTGTCGGATCGTATGGAGTAAGTTCTAATTTGTAGAGCCACTCCTCCGCTGCCTGCATGCACCCATGCTTGTCGATAATTGTCCGCAGGTCGGTTATTTAGAATTAGTTTAGGCCACTCACTACTTCTAGTGACTCGCCCAGCAAATCGTTCTTCCGATCTGTTAGAAACAGTATTTTCGACAACCATTACGTCCCATTTACCGGGACTCTCTAAGTATACACTTATTCCTTCGTTAGTAAAATTTAGGCACATCGAACACGCATGGTTCGCTATGTGACTTGTACTAACATAAAGTGCTCTAGTTAAATTCTCACTCAGCGTGCGCGTTCTTACGCCCGTACTGGTGAGCCATTCTTGTGTTATCATCTAGTGAGGTCCTCCTCTAGTTCCTCTGTTGCGGCTTCTGCCTCGCTCGGCGATACTTCTAAGACGAACTCAGAAAATCTTTCGATAGCGGTGCAGATGCGATCCAGCTTGCTTTCTATATTAGCAAGTCTGGTTAGTATAGGTTCATTATCCTTACTCATCTGGTGAGAGTAAACAGTAGTTCACACACAATTATCCTGAAGCGTTTCCACGTCTAAGCGTAGTATGATCGACGGGATCATACGCCCCAGCTTACCTGAACACCTGTAAAACAGAGTTCAGGTAAGCGACGCGCCCGTGTCATAGCTTCAGGATGATGTAGATATCACTCGTCTACGCTGCTCCTCACCCATAGATATCCTGCATTAGCTCCTTTTGGAGCCCCTGTAGATTCATCTGGTCTGGGTGTGCTCGCCCCATTAGTTTGGGGTTTAGGTTAGGTAGAATTCTCTAGGTCTACATTGCGTCCAAGGTTTTGGCGCTCTCCAGGACCTGGGTAGTCGTTAACTTCACTGTCTTCATCTACTTCATGTGCGCCGCACATTTGTAGTTCTTCAGATATCACCCGAACTGTGGTACTGCAAGCCTATTCTTTTTTGTCAGAATATTCTTTTTAATATTAAAGGTACCACCTTCGCGCTCTTCTACGCATCTACAACGGTAGTGCAGTTTGCTTTGGTAGAGATTCTCGGCGAATCCAATCCTCAGCCAATCTTTGCTTAAGCTCCCAGGACGTTCCATGAGGAACTTAGGCGCTAAGCCTGCGTCTGGTTTTCTTAAGTTTCAAGTACATTATGTCTGGAATGTCTACACTTATGTGCTCACATGCCATGATATACCCCGACACCTAATCCTTCTAACAAGCAATTTCATAGAAATTGCCGCCGTACCTCAGTACGATGTGTTTGTCTTTAGATCATTGTGTGTGAGCAAACGTCATCGTTTCCTCAGCTTTTGTTTAACTCTCTAGTAGGTAGTGATTAAGCCTTGACATATTTACCTTTCTTAGCATCCCACTTTTTGCCCTTAGGGGGTCTACCCCTAGGACGAACAGACTTGATAGTCTGTGTGTATGTTTTTCTTGGCTTTTTAGTCTGTGACTTCAGTACCTTCTTTGCTACCTTGACGGCAGCGGGCTCCTTCTTTAGAGTCCCTGGAAGTACTACTTTCAGAAACTTTTCAGCATCTTTGCCCTCTAGCTCGATGTTAATCTCTATTTTAACCATCTAGTAAGCTTTCATTAAAGCTTCTTTAACAACACATTAATACTGCGCTTTTTAGTTGCGTTAAAGATCAAAATTTGGGCGCCTTTACGCCCACTGATCTCAGCTTCCATAGTCATAGCCTCGGTTGGCCCGAGGAGTCTACCGATACGGTAGACAACCGCACTCACGTCTTTGAGCAAAGTGGATTGTAGCTTCTTAAGTTTTGAATCTGGTTCATACTTAACAGATAGCTCTTTCCAAATTGCCTCTTCGATTGAGTGTGCGGTAGTCGGTGCACCAGTGCACTCTAAGACTACTGTTAGCACAGCTTTTTCTAACTCGTTGTTTTTGAATCCAGGGAATGAAGGAAGTTTCTTTGCTTCCTCTTCTGCCTTGCGTTTTGCTTCAAGCTCAGCTTTAGCTTTAGCTTCAGCTTTCGCTTTAGCTTCAGCTTTCGCTTTAGCTTCAGCTTTCGCTTTAGCTTCTGCTTTTGCTCTAGCCTTTGCTTTTGCATTAGCCTCGGCATCTAAGACATCTCTTACTTGTCTAGCTTCGACTTTAGCTTTCTTCTTGGCGCTAATATCACAATGTTTCTTGTGACTATTCACGCTAGCTTGGCTAGGAAACTCCTTATCACAATCGCCACATTCGTATGTGTCGTCGATAGCAAGCTCCACTTTCCCTGCAAGTATCGCGCTTAGTTGCTCGTTACTTACGTCCAAATCATGTATAGTTATACTTATTCTAACCATCTGGTGATGCACAGAAACGACTAGTAGTTGATATTATCATAGATCCTACTATATCTAGGACTAATAGGATTGGTCCGCCTCGTGTTTTAAAGCGGGGGTACACTATCCTAGCGAATAGTGGTTTGAAAGCCAGGGCAAACTATCGAGTCAATTTTTGACCTTATTAGCTATTTGCCGAGGCGGTATCCTTATTGTCCTGGTTTTTGTCGTTTGTCTTCGGTGCTACCGAAGAACTTTTGATAAACTGTACATCTAGTAAACTCGCTTAGCCCCATGCGGGGTCGTAGCGAACCTTTTCTTTCTCTTTCTTCTTCTCCGTCTCTTGGATCTTTTCGACCTTCGACATATCGAAGTTAGAAGAGAAGTGAAGACCACCTTCACCGATTGCCTCGATCTTCGGTTTGACCACCGTAGATAGTTGGCTTAGTGGGATTCCACGCTTGCCAGAGTTCTTTACGAGTCTCTCCATAGCGTGCATAATAAGTGCGCTCACAAAGGTGTGAAGTGAATCTCTCACCTCTCCTAACCTTCGCTTAGCTTCGTCAAAAGCTTCGTCGCCTCTTATCCCAGCGGTGATGCGTAGTCTTCTCATAATTACATTACCGAGTGCATTTCGCATCTCGTCTGTATCAATAAAGTCAGATATAGGATCGTATTCTGACGATTCCATTTTCTTGAAAAATTGTTCTGGAGCGTCACCGAACTTTTCTAGTTCTCTGACAGCTATGTTGAATATCTCGTCCATTTCTTTACAGACTATATCCCCAATTTCTTTAGACATTCGTCCTACACGCCCTCTTTCGATAAGCGGTATATGATCTTCTTTATCTTCCTTAATGAAGTGAGCAGTCAAGAACACCTGGCAGTATTCTGCCATAGTGAAAAAGTCCGTCTCGTCTCCATCAAAATTTTTGTCTCTTACATACATTGTAATTCCTCTAGTAGGCAGTTAGCCTCAAGCGAAACTGCGTAGGTTTTTACCAGTGGATTTACTTTCGTCTCCTCCAACTGGATCATTAGCACTACGCATCATGCCGTTCTCTACGAACGTACGCATGGTTTCGATCTCTGTTTTTTTGGTCTTAGATGTGGGGATTGTAGCCCCAAAGACCTGCATAAGATCAGCCTGAGTTAGCTCACGATCTTCATCTAACGAATCAGTCATGGCCTCCTTGATGGCGTCCTCTATGTTACGACCAGAGAAATCCTTAGTTGCTTTCACAAGCTCCTTTATATCGAAGCCTAGTTCACCTTTATCACGTAGATTAAGGTGGATAGCAAGGATTTGCTCCCTCTCTGAAGCAGATGGAAGATCAATAAAGAATCTTCCTTCAAATCTGTCAACCAATTCAGGTGCGAATTTCTCCATATTGTTCGCTGTGAACATGAAGAATACACCAGCCTTATCTTCCTGCATGAAAGATAAGAATTGGCTTAGAACTGCATCGTGAGCACCACCGTCGTTCGTACCATTTGACTGGCCGAGAAGCTTTTCAGCTTCATCTACGAACACGATGATAGGGGCGGCTGCTGATGCTGTACGCAACAGTCGTCCGACCTTAGCTTCCGATTCACCGACCAGAGATCCTTTCAGATTCTCTGCTGCAACGGTGATGAGATTCATACCCCACTCGTTTGCGATGGCTTTCGCCAAAGCAGACTTTCCACAGCCGGGTACACCAGCCATGAGTAGTCCACGAGGGTAGCTCAAAAAGCCGTAATCAAATGCAGCTTTAGTGAACCTCTTACGAAGACGTCCCGCCCAGTTTTTAAGTGGGGTTAGCCCTCCAATGCGTTCAAATCCAGTTCCTGGCCTGCTGATATTAAATCCAGCTTGCTTAACCAGGTACTGCTTCTCGTTGAGGATATAGTCGATATCATAATTATGCTTGACAGCGATCGACATGCACAGCACATTCTCGACTTGTCTGCGTGTCAGTCCGCCAGTGGCGTCCGCGACAGCTTCATAGTCGGCTTCCGTAAGATTTAGCATCTCAGGGAAGTCATCAGGTTGGTTCGTTACTACGTCCCTAGCCCAATGGCTTGCTGCAATTAGTCTCTCTTGCTTGCTTGGCATGTCGAGCGTAGCACGATACATGTGCTGATTTAGCTCGACAGGTATTGTCTCGTCCGTCCACAGCTGTGGATTTAGAGCGATTACCATTCTTGAGCCACCTTGTGAAAGGGCCTCAAATAGTGCCAGTTGCCTGTCAACGTGATCTGCGTTAGCGTCTATGTATCTATGCCAGTCACGAAGGATGAAGATTGCTCCTCTTCCTTCTTCTCTTTCATCATACTTGTTGATGAAATCGACGGCAAATGGAACAGTAGCACCAGGGAAATCCTCCTCTGGGGTAAAGATACGCTTCGGTACTGCCTTAACGGCAAACTTTGTTATGCTAGACGCGACATTAGTAGTGATCTTCTCACTACCGTCATCGTCTTCTACATAAGCAGCGTATTCTTGAAACCCTACAGATTCTCTCCATACGTATACTCCTCTTCCTCCACCAGCTTTTACAGCGAACTCTACAGTCTGAGCAATAATTTCCTCAGTTTCTGTCGTTCCCAATGCAATCGCTGGTACACATGCTCCAACACAGGCTCTCATTAATTCCTTTAAGTTATTATCCATAATAATTCCTCTAGTGAAGATGGCATCACCCAATAGACTGGGTGCGCTTAGCTCCGTCGCCGCCTTCGTGAGAAGCGGTCTTTATGACCTTAGCGTCGGTGATACCAAGTTGCTTCATTACCTTCTTAGCGGTAGCTTCGCAAAGATCATCGGCAAGACCCTCAAGTTTAATGATGGTCTCACCAGTGTTCTCGTCGAACAAGATGTCGATGTATTGTGGTTGTGACATTAAATCCAACCTCCACCGCCACCGGGCTGAATACGAATTCTCTTCATCTTCTTACCCTTGTGTTCAACCTCTTTGGTTTCTTTCTTAACGATCCATCCAGACAAAGCTGGTGTATCCTTAATCATCTTCTTAGCTACAGCACGATTGTACGGTTCGTAAACTGGCCTCATAGCGTCGTTTATACGCGTTTGGCTATTTCCGTATCCGGGTTCGTAAGTAAGGCACTCATATGTACCATCCTTTCTTACCCTAAATCCTACGTCATTTTTATTCATGCGCCTAACCACAATATCACATAGCGGTCTTCCCGATATGTTTGCTTGGGCGTTAAGCTCAATTTTACTTCCGTTATATGCTGTCTCCAATGCTTCAATAAGGAGTTCTTTATTCTCCTCGGTGAAGCTCGTGTTTCCTTTTACCATATGGCTCATAGTACTCCTCCTAATGTATCCTGGGTGCCCAGGGTACAAAAAGAAAAGGGGACCCACGTCTGCTTTCACAAACGTGGATCCCCTTTAATTAAGAGCACTACCAAAGACCTGAGTCTCTAGTAGTGCAGCTAGCTGTACAGTAAATGTACAACCTTAAACGCACTTGTATGTAGGTGTGCGGCACCTTTGCCTAAACGCGGACATCACAGAGTGATCGTCTCACCGTTCAACAATTTCGACATAAAGTCTCTATTGAAACAAGCGTCATCGCTAACGATTTGCCTCACAGCAGTAGCGGAGCGATACTCAGAGCTGTCATGGCCTTGCCATGCAAATGCTGCTCTGCGCTGTGTCGCTTCTTCAAGACGCTCTCCGTAAAGAGCATGTCTACGCTTGCTGTGGTCATCGTTAGCAGCCATATTTGGCTGCGTTCCGTCCTTCAACAAAACCTCGCAAATACGAGATCCTCCCATGTTGAGTCCCATGAAGGAATACTTTCCTTCATTGTAAACGATCCATTCACAAGACAGGAATACTTCTTCCTGCTTTGTTCCTTTTCTTGTCTCATACTCTACGACAACGCTTCCGCGCCTCTCATAAAGCATTACTAACTTATTATCCGTACCCCATGTGGAGTTTTGGATGTAGTCAAATCTGTCATTTGGTGCAGAAGCGTTGCAAGCAACTAGCTTAGTTTGTTTCCAAGCTGGGTGCTGTGCCATGAAAGCTCCTACAAAGTTGTAGTCAAGCTTTCCAATTTGCTTCAATTCACGAACGACTCCAAAAGCTGCTTCTGGGTTAGCGGCGAATTGCTCAAAGGAAGTCAGTGCTTCCATGATCTTTTCGTTGCTCTCCCAGTGCTGCATCTTCTTTGCCCACTTATCTACAAAGGTAAGTGGTTGTCCTTTTTTGGCTTTGGTTCTGTAGTATCTTTTTTTCATACTTATTACCTCTTTCTAGTGTGCCACTAGTTATTCCTAGTCACTGCGAACGTTGATTACTGTGCCGTCGACTGTCTCGACCGCACCGTATTTTTCATATACATAATCCATTGCTTCGCTCATACTTTGGTTCCAACTAACTGACACCATCTGGTGCTAGAATCTTTCGACTCCAGCGTCAATCCTTCATCCGTACTTCTTCATGTAATGATTCGGTAGGAATCCAGAAAGCGTTAATGCGCATTTCCGGTTTGATTTTACTCATACTAATCGAGGTGAGGGGATGCGACTGGCGTACCCGGAGGTTTCCCTCCTACCATTTTGGCATCCAAGAACCGAACCAATTACATTGTTTATGCAACATGTTACCTTACGATTCAACCTTATCGATCCTTCCTAAATAGGAAGTTTGGTGTGATTAGGCTTACAGGAGTTACCCTGCGTTGCCTACCCTAAATGGGCGATAGTTACGTTACGGACTTTCGGATTCCGTTATTCCGTCACCTCGACGCCCCGTTCTCCTCGCAAGCCGCTAAACCTGTAATCGAGTACACTTAAGGGAACCAAGATTTTGCCCGAAGGCTACTCTCTCTAATTGTTAGGGACTAGGGCAGGGTTCTGGTACACCTGCATCATATCATTCCGACATGATTCGCCAAGATAATAGGTTTAACCCCTCTACAGAACCACTTAGCCCTGTAGCGCGTTACCACACGCATTTCTTGCACCTTAATCAGGACTGGTTACCCCCGATTTATTCAGTCACCTAACAGTGTAGCGTCCACACCGTTGTAAAGTGTGGCACTGTAGTGAATGCCAAGGACCGAAGTCCTATCCTCACCTAATAAAAAAGGGGCAACAGTAAATGTTCACTGTTGCCCCTTCTCAATACTAGTACGTCGGTAAATATACCGGTATCAAGACATTCCCCATACGAATGAGGTCATGTCATGATAGCCCTGCAAGTTACCTTCGCTATCTCTGAGTAGAGTGAAATATCCTGTAGGAAAGCCGAATATGTGCGCTTGTAGTGGCTTACAAGCCAACAATACGCCTTCTGGAACAGTCTTAACCCATTCCAGATCTACCATATCAGGTATAATAGTAACCATATTGAATTTTAGCTCTGGTAGTTTATCCAGATCAGCCTCTTTTGGTACCTTTCCATATGTTTTCACTCTTCTTACATGTAATCTAAATGGTTCCGCAGTGAATTCTTTACCTGTATCACTAACGATTGTTTCGCCAGTTAGGTTAATGAAATTCACTCCATCTTTAGTCGTATGTATAGTATAATTTCTACTCATAGTTTTCTAGTGATAAGGTTACATGATAAGTGTTACTTAAGTTTCACTTAATCGCGTATTAAATGTAATACTCTCGGTACTTTTCTACCAACAGTTCATAATAGTGCTCTTCGATTAACTTGAGTTCTACCCATGTATTCCAAGACTTCCACATCCATAGCATTAATCCGAGTGCAATCATATTCGCTTTGAATATCCCCACAGTGGTTAATTCATCCACAGCGTGTGTGACTGCCACCCCGATTAGGCCAATTGGCCATATGGCAACAAAAAGTTTCCATGGTGTTGTCTCTTTTGGACGGCGCTTAATCCGTTCCATAATTTCAATGTCTCTCATCTATTGTCCCTTTGAGTTACGTGGTAGGGACCACACCCGACAGCTGCTAAACTGCCACCCTCTGCGGGCCTATACAAAGAGGCTCTTCAAACAGCAAGCGTCGTTATCGCTTGTCGGTTTGTCGCACCACAAGCAGATAACCTTCTTAGGAGAAGGCGGCTGCTTGTTTAGCCTGTGGGGCTTGTTCTTTGGTTTGATTCTTTTTCCCACTAGTGTCGAATGAATTTTCAGCGTACTGCTAAATTCAAATTGCGAAGTACCTTACTACTAGACAATATCTTCCCTCCAAGCTTGCGCTTGATTTGATTGTGCTTGTAGTGCTGGTCATGATTCGGATTGAAAAATTTATTCCAGCCTGTTGCTTGACTCCATACCGCTACCCTTCCGGGCTTTGGGCAAGTAAGTAACTTCTCAGCTTCGTCAAACATCACCATCATTGGTGACCTTAGAGCTTGAATAACCACAGCAGGCATTGTTGCCGTCATTAGGTCCTTTAGCTTACCTGCTAGGGTCTTTCCTGCTCCAGGAGGTCCTGTTGCTAGAAGTCCTCTTAGAGACGAGCTAAAGCCATAGTTAATGGCTTGCTCTTCCTTAGGTTCAAATTCATCTTCCACAAACCAGTCAAGGTCCCCGCCTTCTAATGGAGGCAGAAACCATTCTTCGTCTGTAATTTCATTCGATTGATCTTCTTCGTTTTCACTCATATTGATCTAGTAAGAGAATGATTATTCGTCTGGGCAGCCTCTATATGAGTGGGCTCTCCATCCCTGCCCACATCCTGGGCATCTCCAATCTTCCATACGCTTTTTTTCAAGCATATCCTTAACATATTGATCATCATTCTCTTCTTTGTTTTCACTTTCGTTACTCATCTAGTGATTCTGTCCTATTATCTAGGCAGAATGCAGTCACATGGAGCTGTACATCCAGGCACTCCGTTTTGCATTAACGTCTGTAACTTAGCTAAGTCACTTCCGTCATGCGTTACGTTGTTCTCTGGGCAGCGTCTAACCATTCCCATTGGGTCAATGTCCATCATGTTCTGTCCAGGGCAGTTATTTAGCCCCAAGACGTTTCCATGTGCCAAGTCTCCAATGTGGAAGTTTCCATCTCCAGCTATTGCTAGCCAGTCTAAATCTAAAGCCTTAGAATACATTTCTGTAAACCACTCTCCACTAGGGTAGAGTGATAATGGCTTCAAGATTAGATGTTGCATGGTAGTATTGCCTCTACAAGTCGCCATTGCAGCTGGTATTGCCACATCTTCGCGCTCATAGATGTAGTGCTTAATCTGAGCTGCCCATTCCGTTTCATTTGGATCGGTAGCTAGCTCAAACACTTTCTTACTCCATAGTAAGTTGATGTTGAAATGCACTCTGTGTTGGTAGTCTTCCACATAGCTAGGATGAAGAATAATCATCCTGTTCTCATCTATGCTTTCTGAAAGAACGTCAATGTGCTCCAGTAGTTCACGTATTAGTCCCGAGCCGACAGTTACATCTTCTCCAGTCCACGTTACTGTAACGTTCACGCTCTTAAATCCGACTTGTTTAGCCAGCTTAGCGTGTTCGACGCACTTCTCTAAAGCTCCTGGAAACGGATTGAGTGTCATTGCTAGTTCTTCATAGCCGTTTTCAACAGCCAGCTGAAAAGCTCTCTCCCAATAGTAGTCTCCTTTAGTTGCATTTCTCATTTCCTTTGTGACATCAGTTGTTAAGTAACAGCCCTCACACTTCAACTTACAGTCAAAGCTCACGGCTATACTTAATGTCTTTTTCATGTTTTCCATGTCAATCTGGTTGGCGGGCGTAACAGGATTTGAACCCGTGTTCCCGGCTTAGAAGGCCGGAGTGATATCCAAGCTACACTATACGCCCACTTTATTCTTACTTCAACGGGTATTTAACCGTTGAAATCAATCTGGTTCTTCAGTGTCGCACTGTCGCCTGCGGGAATGGACGCACACATTCCTATGTGTTCGTCTGTACGTCTAGTGAGAGTGATGGTGTCAGAACTTTAGATCTTCTGCACTTGGTGGACGAATTGGTCCACCAGTGTGTAAGCCTTCAATGAGGCTCTCGATCCCAGCCTTGGTAAAAGTTCTTTTCCTTGTTCCAGGAATAGCTCTAGTCATAGGCTCTGGTTCTAACTTAGCTTCTAGAATAGCTATACGCTTCTCTAGGCTAATTATATATTCTCTTAAACTAACTATGTAATCATACATCTCTTGTTGTTTCATATCTCTCTAGTAATCAGTTCTACTGTCTGGCGTATCCCGATCTCGGAATGTTACCTAGTGGCTTTACATTATCCAACGCGTCAATTGCGTCAGCTACTGCTGCCCTGCTCGGTAAATAAGTTCGCCCGTGACGCTGAAATAGGTCACTATGAACTGAGTTAATTGTGAACTTTTGCCCGATAGGGTAAGAGTCCACAATGTCTATGATTCGTTGCTTAACAAATCTCTT
>MDSV01028636.1_pt1 | contig 22977 bp, 22 predicted proteins | sample 810851 | NCBI WGS metagenome assembly MDSV01 (sample SAMN05326640, study PRJNA326480) | marine metagenome | isolation source: seawater | place: Atlantic Ocean: North East | collected 2012 | reverse complement strand
GGAATTGGTAGACACAAGGGACTTAAAATCCCTCGAAGGCAACTTCGTGCCGGTTCAAGTCCGGCTCTGGGCACCAATTGATAATATTGTTAGTGTTAGAATATTGAAATTCATTACATAATAAAAATAACAGATTTCATTAGGAGTTTAAAATAATGTCAGAAAATCATAATTCACATAATGATGAGATAAGCCTTGTTGAGCTATTTAATATTTTATGGAATAAAAAGATTTCTATACTATTTATTTCATCTATTTTTGCTATCAGCTCTATTTTTTATGCTTTATCCCTACCTAATATTTACACATCTGATGTCGTTCTAAAGGTTGCGGGATCAGCCGGAAGTTCGATTTCTAATAATTCTCAATTTGGAAGTATTGCGGCTCTTGCTGGAGTCAGCCTTGGGTCTGGAGGCGGCATGGATGAAAAGGCAGATCTTGCAAAGCAAACAATTCGATCAAGAGATTTTGTTAAGCATGTTTCGTCCTTTAAAGATGTTCTGCCAGCATTAATGGCTCTAAAGGAATTTGATTCAGTTTCACAGTCTATGATCTTTGATGAAGAGATATATGATTTTGCCAACAAGAAGTGGGTTTCAGCAATTCCTTCTGACAATGAGATTTACAAGAAGTTTCTTTCAATGGTAAATGTTTTTATCGATATAGACACAGGTTTTTTGGCGGTGAGCGTATCTCACCAGTCCCCATATTTTTCTAAATCTTTTTTAGAATTAATTATTAAGGAACTCAATAATCTTGAAAGAAATAGAGATATAGCTGAGGCAAAAAGATCCAAAGACTATTTAAGCAAACAATTGGCTGTCTATAAAGTCGCAGACATCAGAAACTCGATTAATGCATTGATTCAATCTCAACTCGAAACAGAGATGCTTGCAAATGTTCGAATAGATTATTTACTTCGTCCACTCGATTCGGCGTATGTTCCCGAAAAAAAATCTGCACCTGTTAGATCAATGATATGTATAGCAATAACTTTTATTGGATTGTTATTAAGCATTTTTGTTGTATTGATTCATCATTATTTATTTAGAAAGACAGCCTAATCTATCAATCATTTTTTGCATTTCGATGCACTTCTAGTTAAATGAAATTTTTTATTTCAGGCGGAGCAGGATATATTGGAGCTCACATTTCCTACATGTTGCTTGAAAATGATCATGATGTAGTGATCCTTGATAATTTTTCTAACAGCAGTATTGCATCCATTAATTCACTTGAGAATCTTTCAGGAAAAAAAGTAACACTTTATCAGGGTGATGTTTGCAATGAAGAAATGTTATTAAATATCTTTAATGCACATTCATTTGATGGGGTAATTCATTTGGCAGCTCTTAAATCTGTTTCTGAGTCAATTGAACAGCCTAGCATTTACCATAAAAATAATGTTGAAGGGACCAAGTGCTTGCTGGCAGCTATGAGATCTTTTGATGTAAAAAATCTAGTTTTTAGTAGCAGCGCAACTGTTTACGGTCTGCCTCAATATCTTCCAATTGACGAAAGACACCCACTCTCAAGCATCAATCCTTATGCGCAAACAAAACTGAATATAGAAAAAGAACTTGAAACCATAGCCGAGAATGAAGACGATTGGAAAATTGTTTCTTTAAGATATTTTAATCCAGTCGGCGCGCATGAAAGTGGAATGATTGGTGAGAGCCCTTTGAATACTCCTAACAATATAATGCCTTACATAGTAAATGTAGCTAATAAAGAAATGCCATACTTAAAAATATTTGGAAATGATTATGATACAAAAGATGGAACTGGAGTAAGAGACTATATTCATGTCATGGACTTAGCTGAATCACATCTTATAGCACTAAATTTTATTGGGACTAAAGTTTTTGATCATAAATTAAATCACGCTGCTAAAGATAATAATGGATTCAATGTTTTCAATATCGGCACCGGAAAAGGTGTCAGTGTTCTTGAGTTGATTAACACTTTTCAAAAGGTGAATGATATAGAAGTGCCTTATGAATTTACCTCAAGAAGACCTGGAGATGTTTCCAGTTGTTATGCTGATGTAGATAAGTCTCTCAAAGTCTTTCAGTGGGCTGCCAGAAGGACAATTGAGGAGATGTGCATATCAGCATGGAACTTTAAAAATCAAAATTATGGATAATCAGAATAATCCAAACTCCTTGATACAATTATTCAGAAGGCTTTGGGTGCACATACATAAAAAAAGAAAAGTGCAATTTTTATTCCTATTATTGCTTACCTTGTTGACTTCAGTTGCAGAAGTTGTAAGCCTTGGTGCAGTCCTTCCATTTATTGGAATTTTAACCCAACCAGACAAGGTTCTTACATCTCCTTGGCTGAAAGACTTGATTAATTTGCTAAATATTAACTCTGGGGATGAATTAGTTTTACCTCTTACGATAGCATTTGGAATTGCTGCAATTGTTGCTGGGACATTAAGACTCCTATTGTTATGGGTGAGTATCAGGCTATCAAATGCAACTGGTGCAGATTTAAGTATCGAGGTATATAAGAGAACTCTATATCAACCCTTTAAAGTCCATCTAGAGAGAAGTAGTAGTGAAATTATTAGTGGCATTACTCAAAAGGTATCTGCAGCTACGGGTGTATTATTGGCAATTACTGCAATAATTACCTCTTTCTTTCTCTTTAGCTCAATTATGAGTACGTTGTTATTTGTTGATCCTTTTGTGATGATTGTTGCTGGTTTAAGTTTTGGGTCGGCATATAGCCTTATTGCTTTTATTACCAGCAGAAGATTTGAATTAAACTCCATTTCTATTGCAACACAACAAACTCAGGTTGTTAAGGCCTTGCAAGAGGGTCTTGGTGCCATTAGAGATGTTATTTTGGATGCAACTCAACACATTTATACAAACATTTATCAAAAAGCAATTTTGCTTCTCATGAAGGCAAATGGTGAAAATAGATTTATGAATCAAGCGCCCCGATATGCTATGGAGTCATTAGGCATGGTTTTAATTGCAATATTTGTATTGGCTCTCACAAATAGACCCGGTGGAGTGGCTGCAGCTCTTCCTCTATTGGGTTTATTAGCGCTAGGCGCTCAAAGATTGCTTCCATTAATGCAGCAAATATATGGAAATTGGTCTGTCGTGGCTGGGAGTCATGCAGCTTTAAATGATGTTGTTGAATTATTAGAACAACCTTTTCCTGCTCATTACTTCAATTCAAAGAAATTGCCGCTAAAGATACAGAAATCAATTTTAGTAAAAAACTTAAGTTTTCGTTATAGTAAAAGTACCCCATGGGTGCTAGATAATATTTCTTTTGAAATTAAAAAAGGCTCTAGAATTGGTTTAATTGGTACTACAGGAAGTGGAAAAAGCACCACCCTTGATATTCTGATGGGGCTTTTAGAGCCAACAAAAGGTCAATTATTGATAGATGGTTTTGAGATTGATAATAATTCAATTTCATCATGGCGAGAAACAGTTGCCCATGTTCCTCAAAGCATTTTCCTTGCAGATATCTCAATTGCAGAAAACATTGCTTTTGGAGTTCCTCTAAAAGAAATCAATATGTCAAAAGTAAAAGATGCTGCAAAAAAAGCGATGATTTCAGATTTTATTGAAAGCAGATCAGCTGGCTATCAAGAAGTAGTAGGGGAAAGGGGAGTTAGATTAAGCGGGGGTCAAAGGCAGCGTATTGGAATAGCAAGAGCCTTATACAAACAAGCGAGTGTGATTATTTTTGATGAGGCAACAAGCGCTTTAGATGATGAAACTGAAAAAGTAGTAATGGAAGCAATAAAAAATCTTGGTGAGGATCTGACTTTAGTTATAGTTGCGCACAGACTTACTACGCTGAAGAACTGTTCAAAAATTATTGAATTAAATCAAGGAAAAATATCTAGAATTGGGGATTATAGTGAAATTGTTAATAGGTAAGTATTAGTTCCATGAAGAAAGTGCCAAAATTTATAGGTCTTATCCCTGCAAGGAAAGGCTCAAAGGGTCTTTTGAGCAAGAATACGCTTCAGTTACTAAATAAGCCCTTAGTTCAATACACCATTGAAGCCGCTATGGATTCATCATTGTTGGATGATGTATGGGTGAGTTCAGATGATCCAGAAGTATTAAGGATTGCAAAATCTGTTCAAGCTAACCAATTGATAAGACCAAAAGAATTTGCCTTGGATAAATCCTCTGCTTTAGAGGTAGTCAGCCACTTTTTATCAACTCTATCTCTTGATGATGAAAATATGAATGATTACATTGTTTATCTTCAGCCAACATCACCTATGAGGAATTACTATCATATCGATGATGCTATCGATCATTTGCTTCTCAACAAAGTCCACTCTCTAGTCAGCGTTATTATGTTAAGAAAATCTCCATTCAAATCTTTTTTAATTGATGAAAAAGGAAAATTACAATCATTGTTTGATGAGGAGCTATCGAATGCTCGAAGGCAAGATCTTCAAGATGTTTATATTCCAAATGGAGCAATCTATATTTTTCAAATAAAAGAATTTATTAAGAGAAATTGTTTTCCATCAAATGGCAGCATACCTTTTATAATGAAAGAAGAAGATAGTATTGATATTGATGAGAAAGAAGATCTAATCAAAGCAGAAAAAATTTTGAGGACAAAAAATGCCTGAGATAAATATTGCAAATAGGTTAATTGGAAATGAACACCCGCCAATTGTAATTGCAGAGATAGGAATAAATCATGAGGGAAGTCTAGATCTAGCTATTGCAATGGCAGATTCAGCAATAGATGCAGGAGCAGAAATTATTAAACATCAAACCCACATTGTTGAAGATGAGATGTCAGACGAGGCAAAGAATGTAATTCCTGGAAATGCCGATGTATCTATATTTGAAATTATGGCTAGGTGCGCTCTTGATGAGGAAGAAGAGTTTAAGTTAATGAACCATATAAAATCAAAAAATTGTATTTTTATTAGCACTCCATTCTCTAGAGCTGCAGCAGATAGATTGAGAAAGTTTGATGTTCCTGCATATAAGATTGGTTCCGGAGAATGTAACAATTACCCATTAATTAAACATGTGGCCAAGGCAGGCAAACCAATAATCTTAAGCACAGGAATGAACTCAATTGAATCAATTACCCCTGCAGTAAAAATTTTGAGAGAGCATCAAATTCCCTATGCTTTACTTCATACTACAAATATATATCCAACTCCACCAGAGCTAGTTAGATTGGGGGCTATGAATATTTTGCAAGAAGAATATCCAGATGCGGTTGTTGGTCTATCTGATCATACGACTGATAATTTAGCATGCTTTGGCGCTGTTGCTTTGGGAGCTTCAATTCTTGAGCGGCATTTTACAGATTCATTGAACAGACCTGGTCCAGATATTGTTTGCTCAATGGATCCAAAGGCTTTATCAGATCTTATTTCAGGTTCACAAACACTTTTCAAAGAAAGAGGCGGCAATAAAAATCCAGTACCTGAAGAGCAACCAACAATTGCATTTGCATTTGCTTCTGTGGTTGCAACAAAAGATATCCAATTAGGAGAAGTATTATCTGAGGAAAATATTTGGGTTCGTCGACCGGGAGAAGGGGATTTCTCTGCTGCTGATTATGATGACTTGCTTGGCAAAACTATTCTCTGCTCTATTAAAAAAGGGGAGCAATTAACCGTGAAACATATAGAGAGTTAGCTCATGAATAGCCCTAAAAAAATTGTTTTTGTTACCGGCACTCGAGCTGATTTTGGCAAGCTCAAGCCCTTGATGAAAGCTATTCAAGAAGATAGGAATTTTGATCTTCATGTATTTGTGACTGGTATGCATATGCTAGCTAAGTACGGTTATACATGCGAAGAAGTTGAAAAAGCTAATTTCAGCAATATTCATAAATTTATTAATCAAAATGTGTCGGATGGAATGGATCACGTATTAGCAAAATCCATTTTAGGATTATCAGACTATGTGAGGGAGATTCAACCAGATTTATTAATTGTTCATGGAGATAGAGTCGAGGCTTTAGCTGGGGCAACAGTTGGAGCGTTGAATAATGTTTTAACAGGACATATTGAGGGCGGAGAGGTTTCTGGAACAGTAGACGAGTTAATTCGTCATGCTGTTACCAAATTATCACATGCTCATTTTGTTGCAAATAAAGAGGCTCAAGCAAGATTGCTTCAGCTTGGAGAAAGACTAGAATCAACTTATGTTATAGGATCTCCAGATATAGATGTTATGAATTCTGACCTGTTGCCTCCAATATCTGAAGTCAAAAATCGTTACGAGATTCAATATGATAAATATGGTGTTGTCATCTTTCATCCTGTTACAACTGAACTAGAAGACCTTCAAAATCATATAGATATCTTAGTAAGCTCATTAATAAGTTCTCAAAGAAATTATGTAGTTATTTACCCTAATAATGATCACGGCTCTGAGGTGATATTTAAGGCTTACGAAAGAATAGAAGAAAATCCATCTTTTAGAGTCTTTCCATCCATGAGGTTTGAATATTTTTTACAATTGTTGAAGAATGCTAACTTTATGATCGGTAATTCCAGTGCCGGAGTAAGAGAGGCACCCCATTTTGGAGTCCCAACAATAAATTTAGGATCCAGACAAAATAACAGAGTTACTCTACCCAGTATTTCCAATATAGATTTTGATCAAGATAAAATTTTAAATGTAATTAAGAATGTCGATAAAGATTCATATAAGAAAGTTTCAATGTTTGGTGATGGAAATAGTGCAGAAAAATTCTATGAAATACTTCAGAGTAAATCTTTTTGGCTCATGGAAAAACAAAAATTTTTTGTAGACCAGAAATAAATTTTAAATTTTTAAATGATTTTTATAAGAGTTTATAAATCGTATAATATCTTTTTTAAGGAGTTGTAAAATGTCAGAAGCATATTTTGGTTTGCCTGAAGATGTAATTTTTTGTAAACGTTGTGTTATATCAAATCAACGACCAAGCTCGACAGTTGAGTTTAAGCACTCAAAAGATGAAAAAAAATCTACTATAGGTTTTGACAATGATGGTGTGTGTGATGCTTGTCACTACCAGGAAACAAAAGCAAGTTCTATAAATTGGGCCGAAAGAGAAGAGGCTTTAAAAGAATTGTGCGACAAGCATAGAAAGAGTGATGGAAGTTATGACATAGTTATCCCAGGTAGCGGTGGAAAAGATAGCGCATTTACCTCTCATATTTTAAAGTACAAATATGGAATGAATCCGTTAACGGTTACATGGGCGCCTCATAAATACACAGAAATAGGGTGGAAAAATTTTGAAAACTGGATTCACGAAGGTGGCTTAGATAATATTCTTCTCACTCCTAATGGCCAACTTCACAGATATTTAACACAACAAGCATTTGTTAATTTATTGCATCCATTTCAGCCATTTATAGTTGGGCAAAGAATTATTGGTCCCTCCATAGCTGCTAAGTTTGGTGTTGAGTTAGTGATGTATGGAGAAAATCAAGCCGAGTATGGAAATAATGTAGATGATAACTATGTGCCAACAATGGACAGAAAGTTCTTTTCAATAAATGATCCTTTGGATATTGTACTGGGCGGAAAAAAAATCAGAGACATTATCAATGAAACCGATTTCACGTTAAATGATTTTGCACCTTATATCCCCCCCAGTGCAGATTTTCTAGAATCTAAAAATGTTGAAGTTCATTACCTAGGCTACTATCTTAAATGGGATCCCCAAGAGTGCTATTACTATGCAACTGAGCATACGGGGTTTCAGTCAAATACTGAACGAACAGAAGGAACTTATTCAAAGTACAGCAGTATAGATGATCGAATTGATATGTTTCATTATTACACCACATTGGTGAAATTTGGGATTGGCAGATCTACTTATGATGCAGCACAGGAAATCAGAAATGATAAAATCACAAGAGAAGAGGGTTCTCAGCTAGTGAAGAAATTTGATGAAGAGTTCCCAAAAAAATACTTTAAAGAGTTTTTAGATTATATTTCATTATCCGAGGTTGAATTCCATGAAACCGTTGATAAATTTAGATCCCCTCATCTTTGGGAAAAAATTGATGATGAGTGGGTACTCAAGAGAGCTGTTTGGCATGACCAACAAAGACTTGATTAATTAGCATGAAACATAAAAAAGTTCGCTTAATATCTAGATTAGATATTAAAGGCCCTAATCTCATCAAGGGTATTCACCTAGAGGGGCTAAGGGTAATTGGAGACCCTCAAGAGTTCGCAAAAAAATATTATACCCAGGGCGCCGACGAGATTATTTATATAGATATAGTTGCAAGCCTATACGGAAGAAGCAAGCTGCCAGAGATTGTTTCAAGAACAGTTGAGGAAGTTTTTGTACCATTAACAGTTGGCGGCGGTATTAGAAACCTTGATGATGTTACAGAGTTATTAAGAGCTGGCGCAGACAAAGTAGCTATCAACACAGCAGCTGTCCATAGGCCTCAACTCATTAATGAAGTCTCAAGAAAATTTGGATCGCAGTGTATGGTTCTTTCAATCGAAGCAAAAAAACAGTCAAATGAAAGCTGGGAGGTTTATACAGATTCAGGCAGAGAAAAAACAGGAATAGATGCTATTGATTGGGCAAAAGAAGGAGTTATGCAAGGTGCTGGAGAAATTTTATTAACTTCAATTGATGCAGAGGGTACAAGAAAAGGATTTGATACAGATCTTATTAAAACTATTACTGGGGCGGTAAATATTCCTGTAATCGCTAGTGGAGGAATGGGTGAGCAAGCTCACCTAGAAGATGCAATTAATCTAGGAGGTGCTGATGCGATTGCAATGGCAGATATATTGCATTACGAAAGATCATCTATTCCAATGATTCGAGATTCAGCTAGAAAAGCAGGAATTAATGTGAGAGATTATGAGTCGTAGAGAAATTACAATTATTGATTATGGTATTGGTAACTTGCTCAGCGTAAGAAGAGGTTTCGAGCATAATAACGCATCAGTTTTAGTAACCGGTGATCCAGAGCAGATTCTAAATTCTGAGAGAGTTGTTCTGCCTGGAGTTGGAGCTTTCGCTAATGGTATGAATGAGCTAATCAAAAGGGATTTTGTAAGCATGTTGTCAGAAGTTGCATCAAAGGGAACCCCAATATTGGGTATATGTCTGGGAATGCAGTTTCTTCTAGATAAAAGTGAAGAATTTGGTAACACTGATGGTTTGGGTTTGATTCCTGGTACAGTCCAGGCTATTCCATCCATGGCTCAAGATGGCCAAGAATTAAAAATACCACATATAGGTTGGAGTAATATTATAAAACCTTTGCAACAAAGCACCTCATGGTCTGGAGGTATTTTAGAAGACATAAATGAATCAGATGCATTATATTTTGTTCATTCATTTATGGCTCAACCCGATAACCCAAATCATCTGCTTGCTGGTTGCTTGTATGGAGGCAATTTCATACCTGCTGTAATTCAATCTGAAAATATTATAGGGTGTCAATTTCATCCAGAAAAAAGTGGGAAAGTAGGATTGGAAATATTAAATAAATTCCTCTCATTATAGCCCCCTAAAAAAATTGAAAATAATTGTATGCTTAAATCGATAATTCATCCTATTTTGAAAAGAAACGATGTCTTCAAAGATATTTTTTCTGATCAGACTTGCTATATCTTTGGAAATGGATCCTCATTAAAGCATGTTGATTTCAAATACTTTAACAACTACCCAACTATTGGCATTAATCATCTTGTTTTGCACAAGGATTTTGATTTGCTTGATACTTGCTGCTACACACTTCCTGAACCATTTTCATTTTATTGCTATTTCAAAAATCCATATAAACTAAAATATGAAAAAAATATCATGGGAAATCTTTTTAGGGCTGAATTTTCTAAGCATAAGAATATTCCATTGTTTACAAGCTTTACAAATATGTTTGGAGCTCGTCCTAAAAACACTTTTTTTCTTCACCACTTTGGAAACAGGAAGCCAAATTTAAAGTATTTGGACATATGCTCTGAGTTTAGTTATTTAGCAGGAGGTCTTTATTCAGGGATTGGCTTGGCAATTGGCTTAGGTTTCAAAAAAGCAATTTTAGTCGGATGTGATTATCTGATGAAACCAAAAACATATGGGCATTTTTATTCTCAGCCTAAAACTGCTAAAGATGAAGGTTTAAACCCTTATAAAGAACTATTAGAAGACTGCTCAACTCTGATAGATCTTGAGGCTATTTCTATTGATGCTTCAGATTGCTGGATCCCAGCCATAGAGTACAAGACTCATACAGGAGTTTCTCCTCAATATAGAGAAAATACTGAAATAGTCTCTAGAAAAAATTTATTAGTTTTAAATGAAGCTCATCAAATAGGCCAATACCCACTACCAATTCTCCCAAAAGATTTTAATTGAGGTTCAATCGTTATGAAGATTAAATATGGAAGACAAGATGTTACAAAAGATGATATTGCTGCCGTTGTAAATGTCTTAAAATCTGACTTATTAACTCAAGGCCCAATAGTTCCAAAATTTGAAAAAGCAGTTTCAAGTTATACTGGAGCAAGTCATGCCATTGCAGCAAACAGCGCAACCTCAGCATTGCATATTGCTTGTATGGCGCTAGACTTGGGTGCGGGTGATTCACTATGGACAACCCCAAATACATTTGTAGCATCATCAAATTGTGCAATTTACTGTGGTGCAACGGTAGACTTTGTTGATATAGATCCTCTCACATATAACATCAGTGTTAAGAGCTTGAAGGAGAAATTGATCATAGCTAAGAAAAAAAATTCTCTGCCTAAAATCGTAGTACCGGTTCATTTGAGTGGCCAGTCATGTGAGATGAAAGAAATAAAAAAATTAAGTGTTGAATATAATTTTAAGATTATTGAGGATGCTTCACATGCAATTGGAGGATCATACGCAGGCTCGCCAGTTGGTAGTTGTGAGTTTAGTGATATTTCAGTGTTTAGTTTTCATCCAGTAAAAATTATTACAACAGGAGAAGGTGGTATGGCACTTACCAATAATCCTATTCTTGCTAATAGAATGCGTCAGCACAGGAGTCACGGAATAACTTCGAATAATGATGAAATGAAAGAAAGACCGAAAAACGAGCTTTGGAACTATCAACAAATCCGACTAGGATACAACTACAGAATGACAGACATAGCTGCTTCATTAGGCTTAAGTCAACTTGATAGACTGCAAGATATAATTCACAAAAGGCACCAAATCGCCAATCGTTATAATAATGAGCTTGCTTCGTTACCAATTCAATTACCTTGGCAACACCCCGATACATTTTCTAGTTACCATCTTTATATAATTAGACTTGATCTAGATCGCATTGAAAAAAGTCATCCTCAAGTTCATGATGAGTTATGCGATCTTGGGATACTAGTGAATTTTCATTATATCCCGGTATACAGGCAACCTTTCTATGAAGAAATGGGCTTTAAAAAGAATTATTGTCCTGAATCTGAACGATATCATGAGCAGGCACTTAGCATTCCCATGTATCCAACTTTAACCGCTGAAGAGCAAGATAGAGTAATTAGCATGCTAAAAAAAGTTATCGTCTGAATTAAAATGATTCAATCAATCGATATATTTAATGATTTAAATTTAAATACAATTTATGGAAAGGCTCCAAGTTGTAATGTTGCCTCAATAAACTCTAATTCAAAAGTAGGTCTTGCTCGAGAAGACACTCAAAGACAGCAATATAACCAAGATGTTGTATATCAAGATATAATTTGCTCTGGTTTCCTTCGAAAAGATTTGTTACAAAATTATGTTTGAACCATTTATAGAAATTAACAATCGTAAAATTTCATGTAATCACCCTCCATATATTATTGCAGAGCTATCTGCTAATCATAATGGCAGCATAGAAATTGCTAAAAAGATTATTGAAGAAGCTAAAAAAGCAAACGCTGATGCAGTAAAGCTACAAACTTATACTGCAGATACAATCACATTGAATTCTGATAAATCAGATTTCCAAATAAAAGGCGGCTTATGGGATGGGAAAACTTTATATAGTTTATATGATGACGCACACATGCCTTGGGATTGGCACAAAATACTTTTTGAGCATGCTAATAAAATAGGCATCACAATTTTTAGCTCGCCTTTTGATTTTTCAGCAGTTGACCTGCTTGAAGATTTAAATGCGCCTGCATACAAAATAGCCTCTTTTGAGGCAATTGATCTGCCATTGATAGAGTATGTGGCTAGCACTGGCAAACCAATTATTATTTCTACTGGAATGGCAGACGAAATAGAAATCGCTGAGGCAATTGAAGCTGCAAAAAACTCTGGGTGTGAACAGCTCGCAATCCTTCACTGTGTAAGCGGTTATCCTGCTCCTGCAGAAGACTATAACTTAAAAACAATTACAGAAATGAAAAATAAATTTAATTTAGTAACAGGTTTGTCTGATCATACGCTAGATAATAATACAGCAATTGCAAGTGTTGCTTTAGGGGCAGCTATTATAGAAAAGCATTTCACTTTAGATAGAACTGGTGGAGGTCCTGATGATAGTTTCTCGCTAGAACCAGTGGAACTAGGCAATCTTTGTAATGGAGCAAATGTTGCATGGAGTGCACTTGGCGACGTAAATTTTTCTAGAAAAGCTAGTGAAAAAGCAAACGTTCAATTTAGAAGATCCTTATATTTTGTTAAAGATTTAAAAAAAGGAGAAATTATTTCAAATAACTCTGTAAGGAGCGTAAGACCTGGTTTTGGCCTTGCACCAAAGCATCTAAATAGAGTTATTGGTCAAAAAGTTATTTCTGATGTTTCAAAAAATACTCCTGTCCTAAATAAAACTCTAGAAAAACCATTAATTTAAATATATGAAAAAAATTCTTGATGGCAGTGAAATGTATTCTTGGGCGCAAGATTTATTTCCAATATGTAGAAGTATAACTGGAGCAGGAGTAAGAGAAACTTTGTCTTACATTAAAAAATTATTGCCTGACTTAGATATTCATGAAATCAAAAGTGGTGAAAAAGTTATGGATTGGAAAGTGCCACAAGAATGGGATATTAAGGATGCTTATGTAAAAAATGAAAAAGGTGAAAAGATTATAGACTTTCGTAAAAATAATCTTCATCTCGTAAGTTACTCAGAGCCAATAGACACAACCATGTCACTTAAGGATTTACAAAAAAATCTTCATTCTATTCCAGCTCAGCCAGATGCAATTCCATATATTACCTCTTACTATTCTCGCAATTGGGGTTTTTGCATTTCACAACAACAAAGAGACTCTCTTATGGATGAAAATTACCAAGTATTCATAGATTCAGAATTGAAAAATGGAGTGATGAATTATGCAGACTTAGTAATCAAAGGAAAATCCTCGAAGGAGATATTGCTTTCAACATATATATGCCATCCTTCAATGGGAAATAATGAACTCTCCGGGCCAATAGTTTCAACTGCATTAGCTAAATGGATCAGCTCCTTAAATGATCCATATTACACATACAGATTCATCTTTATCCCTGAAACAATTGGCTCAATTGCTTATTTAAGCAAACATATGGAGCATCTAAAGGTTAATGTGATTGCAGGTTTTAATATTACTTGTGTTGGGGATGACAGGTGTTATTCATTTATGCCCTCTAGGAACGGAAGCACTCTAGCTGATAGGGTTGGAAAGCATGTTCTTTCTAATATTGATTCAGATTATCAGCAATATACGTGGTTAGATCGCGGAAGTGATGAGCGTCAGTATTGTGCTCCTGGTGTTGATTTACCAATTGCAACAATAATGAGGAGTAAATATGGTGAATATCCAGAATATCATACTTCATTAGATGATTTATCGTTGATATCTCCAGCTGGATTAAGAGGAGGTCTCAATGCTTTTATCAGAGCAATAGAAGCTATAGAATTTAATTTTTATCCAAAAGTAAATGTTCTTGGAGAGCCCCAATTAGGCAAAAGGGGTCTTTATCCAGAGACTTCAACTTTGGAATCTACTGACGCTGTTAGAACTTTGATGGATTTTATAACATATGCTGATGGAACAATTGATTTGCTAGAAATTGCTGAGAAAATCAATATCCCAATTTGGGAGTTGTATGAGATTGTTGAAATATTAGTTGATCATGGTCTTATTTCAGCGCTTGAGGAGCAAAAATGAATAATCTAAATATAATTCAGTACTTGCCATTAACCCATCCAAGAGCAACATTGCGTTTCGTTAAAAGGTTAAATGCAGCGGGAGTAATGACAATTCTTGATCTAGAGGATAGCGCCCAAGATCCATTTAATGTGGACATAACACGAACTCTAAAAATAAATGCTCGAAATAATTTCCTTGACTTAGTAAATAGCAAGACTTGGCTTGGAGATGAATTTGCTCACCCAATTTATGTAAGAGTTAATTCTATAAATACAGAATTTTTTGAAGAGGATATAAATACAGTTTTAAAGATTTTTGCTTCAGGATTTCCAATTACTGGAATTTTTCTACCAATGGTTGATTCTTATGACCAGATTGAAGAAACACATTCGTTGTTAGCTGCATGCAGGCAAGATGACAATAGTTTCATAGAAATAGTTCCAATGATTGAAACTAACGCAGGAATGCAAAATTTAAATACCATTCTTCAATCTGATGTGACTGACAGTAAGTTTTCTAAGGTTCATTATGGTCATTTTGATTATTGTTTAGATGCAAAGTTATGGCCATTTCCAGATCCACAGCATGATACATTTTGGCGGTTAATTGAACCAATGATTCAGCTTATCCTAGATCATAAAAAAACATATATCCATACACCATTTCCTTTTCCAAATGACTCTGAGCTATTTTGGGCTGCCTCTAGACACCTTCAAATGCTATACCAATCAAAAGATATTTGGTTTTGTACATTAAATTCAGAATTGTCGCTTTCCATAGACAATGGCAACAATAAACAGTTAACTATATTTTCACCAGACACCTCAGAAAATTTTTGTATAAATGAAGCAAAAATTATTCAAAATAATTTTTTAGATGGTCGAGCCAATAGAAGATCATTTGGCGTCTCAAATAATAGATTTATTCCGCCTCATCAATTTTTTGGTGCAGAAGAATACCTAAAAAAAATTCAGAAGGATTAAATTAAGCATGATCTCTCCAGAGGATTTAAAAAATGATTTAATTGAAGGTTTGGAGGATATCGGTTTATCCAAGGGGGAGAATTGTTATATATCTGGTAATGTAACCTCATTAGCTAGAACAAGGCTAAAAAAAGATATTTTACTGCCAACATGTTTATCTTCTTTTCAAGAAGTTATTGGTCAAACAGGTACGGTCTTTTCTCCATCTGCATCAATGAATCTATGTAATACAGAGATACCATTTGACATTGATTTAACTCCATCTCATCAAATGGGAGCTTTTGCAGAGTATATTCGACAAGCCTCTTCATCAGTTAGAACTTTTCATCCATTTTGGTCGATAACTGGTATTGGTAAGCATGCTGATATATTAAGAAAAGTCTCGAGACACTCGTACGGAGTTGGCTCGCCTTGGAGCAAATTCATTGATTTGGATATATTACAAATCAATATTGGTCTTCATCCATCAAAAGCTGTCACTCTTATACATCATGTTGAGGTGATTACGGGAGTTCCATATAGATATACAAAGGAATTTATACATCCCATTGTTAAATCTAATGGTGAAATTACAAAAGAGCCTTTTTACATGTCAGTGATGTATAGAGATTCAGATATTGTGAAGAGATTGGCTCTTAATGAGCATTATTTCCATGAGATGGAAAAGCGTGATTTAGTTAAATCGTTTACTCATAGCTCTGGTTTTCAAATGTGGGCCTTTAAAATGCGAGATTTTTATAAAGTTGCTTCAGAATTTTTTATGGCAGATATTTATAACTATCTTGAAAACCCCCCAGAAATAAGACCTTATAATCTTTAAGATTTTTATAATTCCTAATGGAAGTTAAGAAAAAAATATTAGCGACAACTGCATTAAATCATTCTTGGGGAGACTCACAAGAAAAAATAGTTTTTTTAGGAGAGTGGTGCAAAAAGCACTCTATGAAAAATCTATGGAGTTCAAGAGAACATAGAACCATAGATTACCACTGGGCTGACAGAAAAAAACTAGCAATCGATCATGAATATTTAGAATCGCTGAATAACAAGCTGTTAAAAGAGCTTGTATTTTTTTTAAATAAATATCACAGTCAAGATAAATCCGAGCGTTACTGGAGAATTATTATTGGGCCATGGTTATTAGTATATGTCTCAATAATTTGGGATCGTTGGGAAGCAATATCAGCAGCAATAGATCTTAATGAAAAAATGGAGACTTACCTAATTAGAGATGCTCTATTAAGGCAGCCACAAAATGACTTCGCTGAGTTTAGAGAAGCTCATGATTCTGATATTTGGAATCATAGTATTTTTGCCGAAATTATTCAGAATCGTTGTTCAGAAAATCTTCAAACTAAAATTATAGATATTGACCTACCTATAGAATCTTCTGTATCAAAACTTAAACTAACTCTTAAACAAAGTATTCTTCGATATCTTGCTCGTCTAGCTGACATCTGCTTGCAGTTTATTTCCAGTAAAAAGCAAGAGATATTAATTTTTCATTCATATTTCCCTAGGAAAGCTCTTATCTATTTTTATTTAAAACTTAAAATCATGCCTCGATGGCATTCTCTTTTTAAAGAACCAATTGATTGTTTGGAACCAAAGGATAGAACCAATCTGAAGTTTGAAAAACTGATCGGTAAAAACCAATTTGAGAATTACCTATTTCAAAATATTTTTAAAGATATTCCGATTGCATATCTAGAAGGCTATACCTTTATAAAGGAAACAACACAAAAGATAGCTAATGCAGAAAAAATTTTTACAGCAAATGCTTATATTGCAAATGAAATATTTAAAATATGGGCGGCCGAACAAAGTTCTGCCGGGGCAAAGTTAATTATTTCAAGTCACGGACAGGCTTTCTATTCTTTATTCAGCAATTTTGATTTTGAAGACAAAATTGCAGATGAAAGAATAGTATGGGGAAAGAAATGGATTCAAACGCAGGTTACCATGCCACCAAACAAACTCCATTATAAGACTGATGACTATGAGCAAAAAAGTAATGTGCTTTTTATTGATTATGAAAATACCAGATATGGCTTTAGATGCGCCTCAATTCCTATGGGGCCACTAGTTCTAGAAGTTTTCAATCAAAATAAAATATTCTTAGAAAGCTTAGATAATGAAATTTTAACTTATTTGAAAATTAGACCAAAAGGTCTAGGTAGCTGGGAAACAAAGCAAAGATACATAGATCAATTTGGAGAAGATATCATTACTTATGAATCAACCATGTTAAAAGATTTTCAAAAATCGAGAATTATAGTCTGCTGCTATCCACAAACATCCTTTGCTGAGTCAATGTATTCTGGTATACCTTCAGTACTTCTACTTAATAAAGATATCTGGGAGTGCCAATCAATTTATGACGAATTATTTTCTGAGCTTGAAGAAGCAAAAATTTTGCATTTTGATCCAAAGGATGCTGCAAGCCATATTAAAGATATATATGAAAATCCTCGAATATGGTGGGATAGCCAACAAGTCTTATTAGCTAGAAAGAAATTTGAAGAAATCTGCATTACAACCACTAATAACCCAAAAGATCAGTGGATCAACTTTTTTAAAGATATTGATTAAAAATAAGTTATAGTTCTGTTCAAATTGAAACCATTGCAAGAAAATGATAAAAAAAAATAAAAATCACGGAAAGAACGAAGAGCGAACAGCAAAGTACTTAGAAGCATTTAGCAGAGAAAAAACTATCAAACTTTTAATTGATAGAAAGAATCCGGTCATTTTTGATATTGGAGCAAACAATGGAAGTTCTCTGGATGAATTTAGTGAATGGTGGCCTGAATCTTTCATACATTGTTTTGAGCCCCAAGATGAATGTATGGAAGAGCTGAATCAAAGCGCTCAAAAACATTCAATTACTGGCAATGCATATATTAATCATGTGGCTGCAGGCAATAAATCTAATGAAAGCGCTGAATTCTATACCCACGATATAAATTCAGGTGTTTCTGGATTTAATAAAATTAATATGAATAGTAATGACTCGATTGATTTAGAAAAATTAGGCAAAGAAAACGATGAAAAAAAACTTGACTACGAAAAAACCATAAATCATTCAAGGGAAGTACCTTTAATGAGGCTGGATGACTATATTAACAATCACGATAATCTCATTGATTCAGTCCAATTACTCAAAATAGATACTCAAGGTTTTGAACCAGAGGTTCTAGAGGGTTTGGGAGAGAAGCTTGAACTTGTAGATGTAGTTATCACAGAACTAATGTTCTATGATTTTTATGAAAGAAGTCTTTCTTTCTCTGATATCGAAAAATATTTACTAAAAGCAAACTTTCAACTTTATGACATTAGTCACATTGCTAAAAATCCCATGAATGGAAGGACTGATTGGGTAGATGTAATATACGTAAATAAAAGAATTTTGAATAAATAATTAATCTAAAATTAGTATTTCAAATTTCTAAGAAGCAAAAGACTTTTCATCTTAAACATTAACCTGCGATCCATTTGAAAAAAAAGCTACTAGTTACTACTGCCATAGAAGATACTTGGGGAACTAATGAAGAAATTCTGTTCTTGGGCAAATGGTGCTTGCCTATATCTTTCAATAAAACGTTAATGCAAAGAAGAACTAGTGTGAGTGATTATCATTGGCGCGATAGAGAAAAGCTTAAAGTTGATCATACCTATCTTGAAAAGCTTAATGAGATTACATTAGATCTCTTATCAAATTTTCTAAATGAATTTCATGAAATTCATAGAGATGTTGAATATTGGAGAATTATTGTAGGTCCATGGCTTTTAAACTATATTCCAGTAATTTGGGATAGATGGGAGAGCCTTTCCTGTATAAAATTTCAACCGGATAATGATCATATTGAAACTTTTTGTATAAATCCATATTCCTCTAGAAATATACCGACAGACTTTACTAATGCATTACATTTTTTTGATTCAGATCAATGGAATCATCAAATATATTCATCAATTATGATGACAAGAAATGACTTAAATATTAAAACTAATTTAATAAATAGCACTTTTAATGTTGAAGAAAGGGCTGAGCCAATTTATCGATTAAATTTATTGCAGTATTCTTATAAATTCTTTCAAGAGTCAATAGAAAAATTCTTCAATTTAATTTTTTACAAAAAACGAAAGTTTGTTTTATTTCATAGTTACTTTCCTAGAGGCTTTTTATTTAAATTATGCTTGCGTCTTAAAATATTGCCAGGAGCCAATTCATTTCTCTCAAAAGAAATTATGTATCCGCAAGCTGTTAATAGAGATGATCTCAGTAAATTCAATATTAACTCTAAAGGAGATTGGAATATCAAGAGTTTCGAAAGTTTTTTATCAAATAATATTTTAAAAGATATACCGGTTGCATATTTAGAGGGATACAGAGCATTATTTGAAATTCAGTCAGAGCTATTCGATGCTGAAAATATATTTACTGCTAATGCTCACTTTGCAAGTGAGTTATTTAAAGTTTGGTCGGCTGAGCAGAAATTGAAGGGATCAAAATTAATAATTTCAAGCCATGGGGGAGCTTTGTATCCTCTTTACACTGTTTTTAATCATCAAGAAAAAATTGCTGATTATAGAATTATCTGGGGTCAATCATGGATGAGCAATCAAATCAGGATGCCAGCCAACAAAATTAATACTAAAGTAAAAAAATATAATAAATTGGGTAATATTTCTTTGATAGATTATGATTCTCAAAAATATAGTTATAGATGCGCCTCTATTCCTATGGGCCCTCTTGTATTAGATGGGTTTAATCAAAAAAGAGAATTCATTCAAAAACTATCTCAAAGTAATAAAAATATTTTCAAAGTCAGACCTGCTCCATTTGGTGGCTGGGATACTAAGGACAGATATATAGATGCATTTGGAAAAGACATTATTTCAAAAGACCGCTCCCTAAGAGATACTATTTTAAATTCTAGATTATTGATATGTGCATATCCTCAAACTTCATTTTCAGAAGCAATGTTTTCAGGGATTCCAACAATGCTATTATACGAAGATAAATTTTGGGAAGTGCAACCAATTTATGATGAGTTAATTAATCTTCTAAAAGAAACTCATATTGTTCACACAAGCGCCACCTCAGCAGCCAGGCATTTGGAACGCATAGTAGAAGACCCAATGAGATGGTGGAATGAATCAGAAACTGCTATAGCAAGAGAAAAATTTAATAATTTATGTCTTACAATTGATCCAGAACCATTTAATTTATGGGTAAAATTTTTTAATAAATTATCCTAGGAGACTAGAGGGCCTAATGAGCAAATTAAAAGTTGGAATAGCTGGATACGGAATCGTTGGAAAGCGAAGAAGAGACTGCATCGATAGAAGTGATTTTGCTGATGTAATTGCGGTGTGTGATCAAACTTTTGACTTTTCTGGTGTGACTGACGATGGAAAAAAATTTTTTAAAAGTTATCTAGACTTGCTTCAGGAAGACTTAGATGTTTTGTTGGTATGCATGCCTAACCAAATTGCACCAGAGGTGACTATTGCTGGCCTCAAAAAAGGGCTGCATACATTCTGCGAAAAGCCACCCGGAAGAAATGTTAAAGATATAGTGTCAGTAATAAAAGTAGAGGAAGAAAATCCCGATCTGAAGTTAATGTATGGTTTTAATCATCGCTATCATGACTCTGTTCAAGAAGCTTTAAAGATTATTCGTTCAGGAGAATTAGGAAAAATTATTAATATGCGAGGAGTCTATGGAAAATCTCAATTAATTACTTTTAATCAACCTGATTGGAGGACTAATCGATCAATTGCCGGTGGAGGCGTGCTATTAGATCAAGGAATTCATATGGTTGATTTGATGAGATTATTTGCAGGTGATTTTATTGATGTTCATAGCTTCATTTCAAATAATCATTGGGGTTATGATGTTGAAGATAATGCTTACAGTATTATGAAAACTAAAACGGGAATAGTTGGCATGCTCCATTCATCAGCAACGCAATGGCGTCATCGTTTTAACTTAGACATTAACCTAGAAAAGGGAAGTATTATTTTGGGTGGAATACTGTCTGGTACAAAAAGTTATGGGGCCGAGACTCTTACTATCGCATATGCAAACCCTAATCACGATGGGGGTGATCCAAAAGAGCATCATATTCGATACAACAATGACCCATCATGGGATCAAGAAATACAATCCTTTTTTGAGTCAATAATCAATGAAACAAAGCCAGAAAATGGAACCTCAAAAGATGCTCTTGAAACAATGAAACTAGTTTATAAAATATACTATGCAGATTCCAAGTGGAGAGACAAATATAATATTTCAAATCCGGACTTAAATTAAGATAAACACAAAAACTATTTTGAACATTAGATAGAAAAAAACTATACAATCAACTCAGGAATTGAAAAATGAATGATTTTTATAAGCCATACTTCGATGAATACTTTCGATTAATATATCCAGAAAATATCGATTTTCAATTCGAAGAATTCAAAAAATTAGTGCTGAAAGTAAAGGAAAATGATAATAAACTTATGTTTGCTGGCAATGGTGCCAGTGCTTCAATTTCTGCTCATGGTGCAGTTGATTTTACAAAACAAGGTGGTGTAAGAGCTGTTACATTTAATGAAGCAAATATTATCACTTGTTTCGCCAATGACTTTGGTTATGATCATTGGGTCAGTGAAGCTGTAAAATTTTATGGAAAAAAAGGTGATATCCTTGTGCTCATCAGTGTAAGCGGGGAGTCACCTAGTGTTGTGAATGCTGCAAAATTTGCAAAGGAAAATGATATGCAGGTTGTGACTTTTTCTGGTCGTCATCCTAACAATACCCTCAGATCTCTTGGAGATATAAATTTTTGGGTTGATTCACATGCATATAATATAGTTGAGTGCATTCATATGACTTGGGTCACAACAGTTATTGATGCTTTGATTGGTAAAGCAGAGTATGAAGTATCTTAATTAATTGATTTTCTTATCTTTACACTTCAATAATTTTTTTATCTCAAAATCTACAAACAAAGTATGAAGAGGTTCTTTAAATCTATTATTCAAAATGCTGTCAAGCTTTTTATCTCTTTTGCTCCGCAAAAAGATATGACCGGCCATTTTTATCGAGCTAGATTGTTTATGTTGGGCCAATTTCAAAAACTAATGATGCAACGAATTCGAACCGAAGAGCATAATGGACATTTATTGAGCTTTGTAGCTCCAAATTACCTATCTGATTGGAGGGCTCAGACTTTTTCTTCAAAAGAGCCTGAAACTTTAGATTGGATTGATTCAATGCAGGATGGAGGAATCCTTTGGGATGTAGGAGCAAATATTGGAGTTTATTCTTTATATGCTGGAAAGTCTAAAAACGCTAAGGTTTTTTCTTTTGAGCCATCTGTATTCAATTTAGAATTATTGGCTAGAAATATATTTCAGAATGAATTACAAGATTATATATTCATTGTCCCAATTGCACTCAGTAATAAGACGGCATTTAACAAAATGCGAATGGGCATTACAGAATGGGGCGGAGCACTATCAACTTTTGGTGAGGATTTTGGCTGGGATGGAAAAAAACTTGATGAAAACTTCCAATATAAGACTGCTGGAATTACCATGGATGATGCAGCCAATCAACTAAATATTCCATTTCCAAGTTTTATAAAAATGGATGTAGATGGTTTAGAGCATTTAATTCTTGAAGGTGGTAATGAGGTGCTAAAAAATGTAGAAAGTATCCTTATTGAAGTAAATGATCATTTTCAAGAACAAGCTGACGGAGTACAGCAAATTTTAACCAATGCAGGCTTAAGCTTAGTTGACAAAAAACTATCAAGTGATGAATTTTCAGAGTCATCAGACCCTCAGGCAGAAGCTGCATTTAATCAAATCTGGAAAAGAAAATAGTTCTT
>MDSV01007947.1_pt1 | contig 22985 bp, 34 predicted proteins | sample 810851 | NCBI WGS metagenome assembly MDSV01 (sample SAMN05326640, study PRJNA326480) | marine metagenome | isolation source: seawater | place: Atlantic Ocean: North East | collected 2012 | reverse complement strand
TATCCGGATGTGCTTCTGTGAAACTGTGCTGGGCCTGTATGCAACTCTCTGCTGAGGCATGGAGTCTCACAGAGAATTCGGTCATGTGCAGTTCTTCTGCGGTGTACCATGTGCCTGCCACGTAAAAGTATACAATCAACGCCCATTTCATGCTGTTATTTAAAAGAGTTGACATTGTTTCCTAGTTGTACTATAATTGTGCATATGCCACTTACACCGATAGTAATAGAACAAACGAGCAAGGGTGAACGTAGTTACGACATCTTTAGCAGATTATTAAAAGACAGAATCATATTCCTGGAAGGAGCAATTGGTGAACACACCGCAAGCCTACTGTGTTCGCAACTGTTGTTTCTGGAATCACAGAGTTCCTCAAAAGACATAACACTATACATAAATTCCCCGGGTGGACTGGTGACTGCTGGTATGGCAATATACGATACCATGCAGTACATCAGCACCGACATACAGACCATTGTGGTGGGACAGGCCTGTTCGATGGGCAGTCTACTGGCAAGTGCAGGAACGAAAGGCAAACGATTGATGTTGCCCCATGCACGACACATGATACACCAACCACTGGGCGGTGCGTCAGGACAAGCCACAGATGTTGAGATACGGGCAAACGAACTGTTGAGATGGAAGAAGCAACTCACAGAGATATATGAGAAAACCACAGGACAGCCGTTGGACAAGTTGAAAGACGACATGGAACGGGACAAGTTCATGACACCCGACGAAGCGGTTGCATACGGACTTGCCGACAGGATCGTTACAACACGAGCAGACGACAACCGAGATAATTAAACTTATGCACAAAAAGAGACCTGCTAGAACAAAGTTGTGGCAGATACTCACTCGCAAAGAGGACAAGCATCACACACTGTTTGATCGCTCACGTGAGGACACGCCGCACAGCGAGTGGATCAGAGGATATAAAGCATGGCAAAAGACAAACCAAAAAGCAAAAAACCTTACCTCAAAGTAAGACTGGTACCCGAAGACGCCAACATGAAGGATCATGGATACTACTATTACGCCATGAAACCCACAAAAGGTGAGAAGAAAAATCAAAAACTGCGTATGCGGAAGTTTGATCCCATCACACAGAAGCACATCTGGTGGGTGGAAAAGAAACTACCACCACACTCAAAATAATTCCACGATCACTATCCGCTTTTAAATATCACACAAATAGTTTATAATTGAGATATGGAAACAGCAATTTGTTTTATAGTCGGAATCCTCGGAGGAGTTGTTTGTGGTATTCTTCCAGGTGTGGGCGGTATGGTATTGATGACCATGGCTCTTCCGTGGCTAATGACCTTGGATCCTGTGAACATACTGGTGTTCTATGTTTGCCTAGTGAGTGTTGATCAATATTTTAATGGAATCACAGCAATAGTGTTTGGTATACCCGGCAGTAGCACCAGTGTTCCCACCATGGTGGAAGGACACAAATTGTTTCGAGAAGGACAGGGCGGCCCGGCAATAATGTACAGTGCAATTGGTAGTTGGTTCTCCAGTTTGTTTAGTGTGTTGCTGATACTAGTGATGTTACCAATACTTTGGTCACTGTATGGACTTTGGACCACAACTTCACAAGCACTGATGTTTAGTTTTGCTGTATTTGTCATATTGGTTGTGGCCAGAAACAATGTTATAACAAATTTAATATTATTTGGTATAGGAAGTATTCTAGCAAAGATTGGATTCAATGAATCGTCATTTGAAGAATTTGGAACATTTGGATTGGACATTTTGTATTCAGGCATACCGATAATGCCAGTACTAGCAATATGTTTTGTGTTGCCCATGCTGTTGAAAACAAAAGTAGGCACATTTAATTTTCCCGGAGTTTCGATTGCAGGTTACATCAAGAGCATAAAACAAATGAAAAAATATTTTGCAACGCTGGTGCGTAGCGGTTTGCTTGGTTCTGCTGGAGGATTTGTTCCGGGCCTAACATTCGGCTTCAGCAGTATTCTTGCATACACATCTGAACGTTGGCTAAGACGAAAAAGAAACACATATAAACCGGGCGACATGAATTGTTTAATAGCGGCAGAAAGTGCCAACAATGCCGGAGCCTTTACACAATTAATACCTTTGCTGTTTCTCGGAATACCAATTACTGCCAGTGAAGCAATGATATACTACGTGCTTGAAGCACGTAACTTGCCGGTGTCAATTGAATGGTTCAGCCAAACGTTTCAAACGGTGGTGATATTTTTTGTTGCCAGTTCAACAATAGGACTACTGCTTTCTGCAAAATATGTCAACATCATTAAATTTATAAACGGAATAAAAATATCTTATGTGTATGCTGGTATCATGATTTTTCTAATGTTTACTATCTACTACACAGGATTACAGCAATACGCAGGATTGGATCATGTGCTGGTGGCACTTATGCTGTTGCCCATAGGACTTTTGATTCGTAAAACTGACCCCACACCTTTGGTAATAGGATATCTACTGCACGAACCATTGTTTGATGGTTGGATCAGAATGGTTGACCTTTACCTTTAAATTTTATAAAATAGAATAGTTAACTAAAAAAGGAAATCATTAATGAAAAAGATAATACTAACACTATTAATCACAATGTTTACTTTCAGTGCATACGCTGAAAAGATCAATGTGATGAAATACAGTAGACCGGGTGGTTTGTCCGATAGGATGGCAACCTTAATCGCTGATGCGTTAGGTGACAGATTAGGTGAAATCATCACAGTCAAGAACTGTGTTGAAGCCATAAAGGTTTTTGAAAACTCCCCTGATCCTGTTGTCACAGCATGGTCGACTGAATATCAATACGGTGGCAAAAAATGCACACTAGAAAACAAGTTCGTACTAGGAACATTTGTGAAGAGTCCGTACCATTTGGTATACCTCAATGGCAACAACGAGGCATCTGATATTAATCATTTGCTGAAAGGCAAGGACGTCAAGATTGCTGTTTGGGATAGTGCATTCTGGAGTGCGGCACAGGCCAAATTCTTTAGAGACCTAAATCCAAATATCAAAGTGATCAAATACAAAAGTAAACCTTTTAGAACAGCACTACCAAGCGGAGAAGTAGACTACAAACTAGTTTCTTTCCCGGGTGAGAATCCGGTTATCGCTGTGCTAGGTGAAAACCAATACGGTGCAAAGACAGGTGAAGACTTGTTACCAGGAAACGTGTTTGCTGACATGGGATACAGTTATCTTGTTGTAGGCAACACAGACTTCGATTACACAACAGTATTCGAAAGCGATGCATGGAAAAACAGAACACGGGATATCACTTATACTCCGTGGATGCTTGGCTCTAGCAAAAAGGAACAACTTGATACAGCCTACCAAATGCTTAACAACGTAGGTAAGGCATCTGAATAGGATGAGATGTGCGGATATTATTACTCAAACAACACACGTTTAGAGAAGACCGACAATCTTAAAAAACGAGGTCCGGACGAATGGCAAGAAACTGTCATACCGGGCCTTGGTTACTTTGGTTCAGCAAGACTTACCACACTAAAACAATCCACACCACAACCTGTAATTAAAGACAACGGTGTGTTTCTTTACAACGGAATTGTTTACAATAACATAGAAACAAATGATACAAAATGGATCAGTGATCAACTGACCAATAATCTAAATGATAATATTGAACTAATCAAAAGTTTAAATGGCGAGTACAGTTTCGCATGGGTAACACAAAAGTATATTATATTTTGTACAGATGTTTTCTCAATGAGACCATTGTACTATTATTATAACGACGATAATATTGCTATTGCAACTCTGTCAGATTGCATACATCACAAATATAAAAGATTTTATAAGTGTCGTGCAAACACCATTTACATCTATGATAGAACTACAAAAAAAATTAGCACAATTATAAACAAAACGTTTAATCTAGATCAAACAATCAGCAACTATGATAAAGTTTGGGAAGAATGGGAAATTGCTGTAAAAAATAGATATTCGGAACAAGCAAGTATAATAATGAGCAGTGGGTATGACAGTGGCCTTGTTGCCTGTACTGCCAACAAGTTTTACGATAATATTGATTGTTACTACACATACAACGAACAAGAGCACAACGAAACAATAGACAAACGAAAAAACATTCACAACATCACAATTATAAATTTAAATAATGATCACGGTAATGACGAGTTGCACAATCAGTTGTATAATACAACCCAAGACAACAATCATTTGCAAGAAAATAAATTTATGAATGCCGGTGACACAGAAATATACACCAAACATATGATCCCAAAAAATAAAAGAATTATTATTGGAGGAGACGGGGGAGACGACATCTATAGTGATTATGGATTTCACGGAGTACGGATGAGGAAGCACAGCAGATTTGGCGGACATTTTCCAAAAGACTTATCCACAGTGTGGCCATGGATTGAAAACAACGTGTTTGAAAAATTTCATAACAGAACCGAAATAGTTGGAGGATACTACGGTATGGAATATAGATGCCCATTAATGAGCAACAATCTTATACAAGCATGGTTAAACACCACACAAGAACTTAAAAACAAAAAGCATAAAGGTTGGATGGCACAGTACATGGATGACCACAATTATCCTTATGCTGACTTAGATAAACTCGGACCAGAACATAAGATGGGTGCTTGGCATTCAAAAGACGGGTAACAACATAGAGTACCATAGTAAATATTATTAACTATGTTTGAAAACCTAAACGACGATCCCAACAATCAACTTATACACTATAAAGTTAACGGCAAAATCTTTTATAGTGACTTTGCCGCTCTAGAATATCTCACGAACACAATTAGAAGAAACCAAAAAAATAATCAAATAACCGACAGCGACAACATACAAAAGTATTTGTCTGAAAAAGGAGTGTTAGAATTTGGTTTCAAACAACAAGAAACAAATCCGGATTGGACACAAGAACCACCACACAGTGTTCAATACTATCGAGAAAAAATGTGCAAAGCAATCTCAAGCACTTACAATGATGTAATACTTGCGTACACAGGAGGAACAGATACAGAAACTATTTTAGATACATTTAAATTTCTCGGTACTACAAATTTAAGTATTATTAATTTTGCTAATGACTTTATACACCAGCAATCTAAAGCAAGACAATTTTTAAGAGACCACACTGTTCATCATTTTGATAAGAAACACGGAGCAGATGCTAAAAAATTAAATTGGAACGTAAAGATGTTCCAAGCATGGAGTCCTACTGACGAAAAACAATTTGAAGATCTCATTACCGATTATAAAGTTGGACATTGGTTAGGCGACTATAAAAATGTTAATAGTTGGTGGCAGAACAGTGGCAGAAAGACTTTAGCAAGAGATAACAAAGTTAAAAAAAGTTGTATGGTATATGGATACGAAAAGCCTACTATAATGTTACAAGATGGTTGGTGGACGTACACTCTTCATAATGCAACATGGGACTTGCCGTGGTCTGCTCTAGATCCACACACGAGTATAGTTTATTTCTGGATAAACGATTTAGTTCCGGAACTAATACAAAAACTTGCACACCTTAAAGCAAAAGAATTAGATAATATTGTATGCGAAAACAATATTGAAGTCACAAACAAAGATATATTTAATATAGGAAACACAGACCGTGCCAATCCATATTATAACAGATTAATGAATGCCATGGGGTTTCACGCACTATCAGGATTCTTGCAAGGATACGAAACTAAAAAAGGAGGCAACTGGAACACTGCTGATGCCAAAGAACAAAAAGCCATGGGACACACAACAACAAAACGCAAACAACACATCGCTGATAAATTTTTTGATGAAGTAGTTTCAAAAAAGTTACACCCTGTCTTTATTGATAAAGAAAGCAAAATTATAAAACCTATATGGACAAAAACAATTAAAGTAATGAAAGCGTCAGACAAAGCGATAGCATTATGGAAAAATACTAATTTTAGTATATAGAAATATTTTCAATTTCAACAGGAATAATTGGCACAGCAACTAACACGTTGCGTTCTTCAGGGTATGTGTACACTTTGTCGAGGATGAAAGATGCGTTTGGTTTCGTTGCACAAGACGATACCAACAGCAATATTGCTATTAGGTATTTCATATTAGTCTAGGATTATTGCTTTAATAGATTTCTCGCCCATGTAAATCTCAGTTTGGCCTTTGCCTTTCCAACATTGATATTTTACTGTTGCACTGTATTGTCGCTCTGCTTGTCTTTTACCACGTAGGCACTTGGCCATGTTCTCTTGTATTCTGTGTTCTTTTATTTCACCATTCACAAACATCAACAAGGCTACCACTGTCTCTATCATTATTGTCCGTTCCCATTTTTGTAAACAATCTCTCTGTCAGCATCTTTTAATTTTTCAATGTGTGTTTGAGCCTTTTCCATTTGTTCTTTTAAGAACTCTATATTAACTTTGTTGTTGGCCATATCGTCTAGATGTTTCTGCATCCTGTCAACACTTTTATACAAGTCCTCAATTAACATAAATTGCTCTATGTCCTGTGAACTTTGACCTAACTCACCTCTTGGATATTTGATTCTGAATTCTGTATTTTGTTTTACTTCGTTGTGTAATCTTTCGTCCTCAGCACTCATGTCTTTTTCAATCAAGACAGTTTGTGTTTCTAATACGTTTAGTCTTTCTATTACACCAAAGTACGCCCACACACCAACCGCTACTGCGGCCACGATGGAAAGTAAATTCCTCATGGGCATTGAGATTGATGTGCTGTCGCTAATTTTCATTTTACTTGAAAGGGTTTAATTTTTTAATGCCTTTACCTGCACCTTTAACTTTGCCACCAACTTCTTTAGAAACGTCCTTAGAAAGTTTCTTAACGTTGCCAACTACGTCAGGCATTTTTATTTTAGGCATTTTTATTTTTGGTAATTTAAACATATTATTTTTTCTTAAACCATTTTAACGGATTAAGTTTTTCTCCTAAATTTTCTACTTTTTCGTTAACCCACCATCCTGCGATGAAGCCAACTATGAATCCAATTGTTATAAACATATATTGTCCTCCTGTTATGTGTGTATATTTACCAGTATTGACATAATGTAGTTTTAGTGTATAATATACGCATATTAAGGATAAATACACAGAATGAAAAATATAGGAATTATATTAACAGCACTACTATTAGTTGGATGTTCTATACCAAAGAATCCTAAAGTTTCTTTTGGTAAGAAATGTGCAGTACAGGGTGATCAAGTTGTTTGGTCATATGCATGGATGTACGACAAAAACACAGGTCTAGAAGCATCTAAAGATAACTGCAAACTTATAGCAGACAAATAACACATTAAGTATTATACTATGAACAAGATAATTGGAATAGTGATATGTACCGTATTGTTGCAAGGTTGCTCTCTTCCTTTGATTGGAAGTATTACGACAAACTCTATCACAGGAGCAGTCACAGGTAATCATCAAAGAAGTTTAATAAGCGGTGCTGTAGACTTTGGTGTACACGAGTCAACAGGTAAAACTCCTGGACAACACTTGTACGCAATGATTGAAAACAAGCACACAAAAAAGAAATTAGAAAAGCATTTTCCCGACAAAGAAATTACTTGGGGTGCCTTTGCTTATGATGACTTTGGCTTTATTCCAGACGCGGCTTCATACAAACCAGACATTCACTAATGTATAAAATTTTAATACTTGCATATATGATAGGCCAAAGTCCTATCGAAACTCAACAAACTTTCCAAATGCAAAAAACATTTGACACAATGGAAGAATGCAAAGCGGAACTTACTCTCAAAGATCCAGACAGAGGAACTTACGATGTACTTTGGGAATTTGTAAACGATGGAAACTTTCAATGGGATTGGTTAGTTGCAGGTTGTAAGAATGACGAGACCGGCGAAGAGTTCAGAATAGAACCTTCATACCCTAAAGGCAAGCCTAAAGAGTTACAAGGGTTAAACTTTACTGAAAATAGATTAGAAGTTTAATATCCTGGAGGTCCACCAAATACTGCCAGTAGACATAATAGAATGATTAGTAGTGCTGTAAATCTGTAATTCATTCCTGGCATCCTCCATTATGTTATTCCTTATGAGTTATCTAATTTAAGTTCTGTTTCGGTAACGACTGTTCCTCTAAGGTCTTTGTCGTTTACTCCCACTGTTGCACCTAAATCCCTAATTGCAGTTTGCAAAGTTGCCGCTGTCCATCCTGCACGTTCCATTGCAATATCAATTCTGCCTGTAGCGGCATTGTCTATTCTTTGATGAACCATTGTACCTCTGTCGAGTACTGCTCTGATTACATTGTGTACAGTTTCATCATAACCTAATTCTGTTCTTATATCAACGGCTGACGCACCATTGTCTTTTAATGTAATGTGATAAAAACTAATTTCAGCACCAATATAATTGTCTGTTTCGCCAATTGCATTTGTTACTTTAAAGTTATTTGGTGTTACCATGTTTTTCTAACTCCTCAGTTTCTGCTTGTTTCTTTTTTTCTTCGCATGGGGCAGGATCAAACATACATCCTAGGACGGTACCTATTGCTTCAAGTTTACCAATTGTTTCTAATTCAGTTGGAACTTTCTTTTCAGGTTCTGTCTGTATTTTTTGTGTAGGTTTAGCACAACCAAATATGCTTATGCATATTAAAAGCAATACCATTAGCATAATAAATTTTTTTGAATTTAAAAAATTATCCATTGCAACAACTTAATACATCCATCATAAAATAATGATATATTAATATTCCTATTATTATTCCTTCCAGCCATGCCACAATAGCACAACTAACAGGATATTTTCTTATTATGTTTATTTTCCAATCGTAGATTGTTTTTAATATTTTTTTCATACCAATATTTACTGGTGAAACTATTGTTTTAAAACTACAGGATTATATTTTACTGTTTTTGTGTACAGCAGACATATGACCAGCGACTTTATTTTTGTTAACGCCTTCTTTGATCCTATATCCCGATGTACCATTACCATTAACAGCAACAACAGGTCTTGATGAAGCCAATACATGATTGCTTCTCTCTGCCATTTTTTGCTTACGGTATTGTTTATGTAAATGATCGAATCGTCCCATAACACCCTCCTTTTTATCGTTAGGTGCGTTCCTTCAGCATAAGCCTACTTCCGTCCGATTAAGGATGAACGTATTTTATTTATTGCATATCTGGTATGCAATTAAAACATAACACTATTTGTATGGTAAAACAAGCAGTTATACAGTTACTCCAAGTATCGTTTTACCATTGCTGTACACCGCTCTATGCACGTTTAAAGGGTAGACTAACGGGGGTTTATAGTGTATTATAATTAACATATTGCCCCTGTGGCTCAACTGGTAGAGCAACTGATTTGTAATCAGTAGGTTGGAGGTTCAAGTCCTTCCAGGGGCACCATTAAAAGCACAAAATAAACACTGTGATGACTTTTTTGGTAATTTTGGTGATTTTGGTTTGGCTGGTTTTGGTCCCTTCGTCTATCGGTTAGGACAGCGGTTTTTCATACCGCAAAGAGGAGTTCGATTCTCCTAGGGACTACCAAATGTAAGTTTAAGTATTGTTGTGAAAAAGTTTTATTCAGTAAAGATAAAGAAGCATAAAGAGAACATACCGACCAAGTTGGCAGAACAGATGTTGCTAGATGAATCTAAATTAATCAAGTATCTTTGGAAAAACAAAGCATTAGAATTTAGATATCCAAAGGATAAAAACAGATTAGATTGTTATGCTGATGAAGAATATTTAATGCTAGGTAGATTGAAATACCCAACCATATTTGGTCGCAAAGGCAGAATGGGATTCTTAGAACTTTACATATCACATATGATTAACAAAAAATTAAAAGAGGCCGGAGTAAAATAATGAAGTTTGGATATTACGCAGACAGAGAACTCCCAGAAGGTAATTATAGATGTCCTAGTTGGGATCCAATGCCTGCAGGCAAAAAGAATGTAGTAGTACTAGGCTGTTCTCACACATGGGGAGTAGGCTCTGCTGATAATGAGCATTGGGTACATTTCCTTTCACAACACAACACAACAAGATTACGTTATTGGAACTTAGGACAACCAGGTGCAAGTGCTGATAAAATTGTTCGTATCTTATACGGAACACAAAAATTGCTTGACCCAAAAATTATAATTGTATGTTGGCCCACTACAAGTCGCAGAGAAAGCCTTGATGCTTATCCAAAAAGTTTAACAAGCGACGATGAAAAATTAAAACTAGAAAACGAACACACAGATAAAAATAATTTTCTTAAGAATGTTTTCTTTGTTGAAAAATTTGCTGAGAATGTAAACGCCAAAGTGTTTCATTGTTTTGCAGAAGAACCACAAGAGTTAAATGGTACAAATGTATTAGAACATTATAGTCTTAAAAATTGTTGGCCTTATTGGGATAGTAGAACGCAACGACAATTAATAAACAAGCCTAATTTAGCAAGTGATGGGATTCATTACGGAGTAGAGCATCACGAAAGATTTGCTTCGTTGTTTTTAGAAAAATTTGGCTCAAAATTAAAATAATCGTTTACATTTATCTTACGTAAGTAATCTTGTTTTTTAATAAACAGTTCTAATTCTTCTGTATTGTCATCTCCGGTAGCAATACTTTTAGACATATCTCTACAAATCTTATAAGTTGATTTGCTTAATTTTTCTTTTGCTGTAATTGTAAATTTATTCTTGTGTCTAACGTCTAAAACTTTTGGACTGTTTAAAAATGCCCAGTCGTGATCAATGTTGTGTTCGGTTGCAAAGTCAAGAATATTTGTCATGTTTGCAACATTCAAACTGCTTACTGTGGTCCATAAATTAAGTTTGAACAACGGAAATTGTTTTTTTAAATTTTTATATGCTTCAACAGATTTAATATACTTGTCCCACTTAATTGGCCAACGAACATAGTCATGAACTTGCCCAACACCATCGAAACTTAAAGTGACTATGGCCATAATTTTTTTACGTAGTATAGTTTCTAATTCCGGAATCATTCTTGAACCGTTTGTATTCATTCTGACTATTTTTGTTTGCTTTGGTAAGTTGGCTAATATTTTTTTGTAGTTTCTACTGGCAGTTGGTTCTCCACCGTTTACGTCTACTTCAAGTATTCTGTTTTGTGGAAGTTCCCAAAATCTTACATAGTTGTCTACACGCGGGTAGTTGTTAGATTCCAAACTTCCTATTTTTGTTGACAGGCCAGAATTGCAACTTTGACAAGCACTGTTACAGATATTATCAAGAACACCGCCCACAACCAAATACTCTTTGTGTAGCGGATACAATAATTTGTGCCGGTCAATACTTTTGAGCCTGATACTATGTCCTCCAGTTTGTTCGGTTTGTTCACATCTAGCACACTCCTCAGGCCATACATCCTGATCCATTTTTTCTTTTATTGTTTTTGTCCAGTCGCTGTTTTCTAATTCGTTTACGGATTCAAATCCTATATTTGTATTCATATGTCCGCATCTTCCTATAGATCCGTTCTGGTTCAATCTAACAAAGTGATTTATTCGGGGGCAATACATTTTCTTGAGTCCTTTACAACAGTTTCTAGTTTTGCTGTGGTATTTAAGTAATTGTTCATGATGTACAAATCAACACCAATATGTTCTTCCAATACCCGTACAAGTTTTTTTCCGTATGGACTTTTATCTTTTCTGTTGTGTGGGATAGCACTCATGGGCAATAATTTTACATCTCCTTTGTAATATTTGCTTAGATGTAATAACCAATACCATTGTGGCATCCAGTGCCTGTTTGTTAATCCTTCTCTCTCAATTTTATCAACAACATCTTCCGGTTCCAGTTTGTGCATTTGTGCGTATTTGTTTACACCACTTATGAATCTTTCTACCGGGTTTCGTAGATAAATGTTAATCATGTCTACATCTTTTATTTCTTTGTTGAATTTACTTTCTTCTTTTGCCCTGCGGAATCCGTTCCAACCATTTTTGAATATTGGATAAATCCATTCATCACCCATGCGAATTATTTCACAGTCGGTGGTTATAATATTACTTAGATCCATCTAATTGACCTTGCTCCGCTAAAACTTTTTTAACATAGTCGTCAGCAGATATACTATCGGGTTCGCTAAATGATTGTGTGTTCACACTGCCCGGTCGTATCAATGACATTTTAATATTGCTAGGTTGTTCGTTGAGTTGTCTGTGTGCTAGTTCCAATGCCATCTTTTGATTTCGATATTGCATTGATTCTCTCATGGTAAGGCCTTTTATAGCAGTGTCTTTTGATTGCTCACATAATTGAGTTGATATGTTCCATATGTAATGCACTTCTTTTATAGGTTGCCACCTATGCCATACCTCAAACAATAATTCTGTTTGTGCATATAAACTTATTGCATTGTTTATAAAAAGGTCACAAGATTCTATTAGCGATGCCGTGTGTGCAGTCCTTCTGATATTCTCACCATCACTCCTGCTTATGCCCACTATGTTGTGCCCTTTTTCTCGGAGTTGTTCTGCAAATGCTTTACCAATTCCTTTTTTGTGTCCTGTTATAGCAATCTTCATTTTTAATATTTAACGGTACCCCATGGCAATAAATATTTTTTGTATGATAGATTACCTGGGTGACCAAACAAAATTTAAAGCCTGCCATGAACTTCCTGTATACAATCTAAAAGATATCAGAACTCAAGTTATGGCATGGATAGAAAAAAACACAAACTTTTTGGAAGACAAAACAAGTAAAGGTTTTTGGATGAAGATTGATTATAAAAATCTTGCCAGATCCGCTCCTGCACTTATAGAATATTTTAAACACGTTAGGATACCCATACAGGAAATCACAGTAGGAGTACTAACAGAGGTCATGACAGACGGGTTTGTGATGCATCATGGATCTCCCGGCCGTAACTTCAAAATAAATTTTCCAATTTACAATACCGAGGACGTGTACACAGAATGGTATGACATTCCAGATGATAAGTTGAAAGAGTTTCCTTTGCTCACCAACGTGCATACTCAACAACCGTGTTACAATTTAAGTTCCATACACGATACCGTAGATAAACTTTACCCTTTGCGTGTTGCTTATAATATGCATGAATGTCCTATAGTGTTCAACAGTTATCTGCCTCACAGAGTTATGCCCGGTCCAAATGCAAAGTATCCAAGAATAATGTTGGCAACTATGCCAGTCAAAGATCCTTTTGACTTAATGCAGTTGTCTTAAAGTTGCTTCTTCAACTATCTTGCTGTCTCGTTTAACAAGTTTGTCTAAATGTGTTCTGTAGTCGCTGTGCTGTGGATGTTGCACATCAAAGATATTATGTTCTGAAAAGTTACTCCAGGTGTTCCAATCTTGTATTCTACTGAACCAAACTCTATCAGCATTGTATTTTTCTCCCAACATCACAATGTCTTCCATTTCATGATAGTTGTCTTTTTGCACAACATAGTGCATTATAAATCTAAATCCATGCTTGTTTTTTAGGTCCTGGATGTATTTGAGGTTTTCGTTTATTTTTTCCCACTTGCCACCAAGTCTTAGTTTTTCATAAGTTTCTTTTGTGGCACCGTCTATGCTTACTCCAAGTTCGTTCAAGTTGCGTATCACATAAGGCACACGAGGTGCAAAGTCCTTTAACATTAGGGCATTGGTTAGTATAGAATATTTTATGTTATCTCTTTCCGGGGTCTGATCCATGAAATGCCTGTACACGTGTGAAGCAAAAGGATCTCCGTCAGATCCTATGTGTACCTGTATAGGATGATCATAATTGTATAACCAATCGTTGATCTTGTCTGCTAGTTTTATTCCGAGATTGTAGGCGGATCCTTCTTTGTGGAATATCAAATTTTTTCTACAACTGGGGCATCTCAAATTACAACTGTCGTCAATAGCAAGTCTAAGATGCTGTATGCGATCCGGCTGGCCATGCAATACAGCACCAGATTTGATGTAAGAACATTGGTGTTCGTTGCAGTATCTATATGTGCCATCCGCAACACTGGATTGCAGATGCTGACGTTGTTTGCTGAAGTCAATTATTTCGCCCAGCGACTGCACCTGTAGATTGCCTATGCTCTGTGGCAACCATGACTGGCATTCACAGGCATAACAACTGCCCTGTTTGTCTATCAGCACGGTGTCATACGGCCTCGGACATATTTTTTTAATTTTTAAATCTTTGCCGGTGTTTATGTTGTACTGTTCAAATAATCTTTTGTTAATCATTTATTGTCTGGATTTGTTAGGTCGTCCAGTGTGATTGGTCTATCCAAAGGGATCGTGTTCTGTTCGGTTTTAACCGCACGATTCTTACGACTGCGTCTCTGTTGTCGTTTGTGTTCTTTACGCAGTTTTTTCTCGTTCCGAGTGTTCTTGTAATCGTAGTGTATTCCCATTGTGCAGTATTTACAGTGCAAGTACAGGGCGTTGTAAATTTACCAGTTAATACATATATAGGTTGCAATTACCTGATAAATAGTGCTACAATCCAGAGCGGTCACTAGGCCTGTGATCGCATTTAATCATATAGAAAAGGAAAAATAAAACCTATGAAAATGACAAAGAAAAAAGTTGGCCTAGGTGTGGCAGTTATAATCGCCCTAGGGATACTATGGAGTGTGTTAAAACCCGCTCCGGCTGAAGCGGCTGATGTGGACTTCACAATCGGCGCTGAAAGAAAAGTAGAAGCAGAGACAAACGCCATGTACTTGGACTCACACGTTGAGTTATTTGCAGGTATCGGTGCAACCTCTGGCGTTAATTACGACATCGACAACGACATGAATGCTACATTCAATAGTTTTGAATTAGACTTTGACAAAGATGTCGGCACTAACGCATCTCTATACGTCAACAACGATTTCGACGTAAACCTAGATCACACAGAAACGGTGATCGGATTCAAATACAAGTTCTAAACTGTATTGTAATGTTAAGACGGTCAAGTTCAAAAGGCTAGGCCGTCTTTACGCATTTTGACGCTTCGCGTCTTTTTTTGCTTACGCAACACTAAATGGTAATTTTACGCTCTCGCAACTTTAATACTGATGCCAAGTTAACGGTTGTCTAGTCCACTTGCACAAAGAAGTACCGCCTAAAATATTGCAATACTTTTTGTCTCCCCATTGGTGATGAAGAATTTGATACCAACCCCATTCACTTCCGTTAAGTTCTTGTTTGTCAAATAGTTCTTTAACATTTTTAAATCTATCTCTGTTGTGGAATAACATATGATCAAACACACGCCATTTGATATCATTCCCACGCAGTTCTAAAGTTTCATCTGTTCCTGGACCTTCTGAATCTTTTGCTCCTTTTGAATACCACCCCACTGTGTATCCCTCATCTAACATTTTAAGATATTTTTTGTAATCAATCTTTGTAGATACAATGGTATCAAAACGCAGACGTATTATTTTTGTGTATTCTTTTGGTAACGATTCTACTAGATAATGATGAGACATCTGTTGATTACCAGAATGCCAAAACTGTTTAAATAATTTTTCTTTTCGATACATCTTTCCATTGGGAACATTAGTATACTTTCTAAAAATGTCACAGTCTGGTTTGACTTTCACGTCTCTCATTATGTGATAGTTCCATTTTGGTTCTGGAACATATAAACAATTCGGTACATTTGGTTTGTCATAACCTTCCCATTGTTGGTAAAAGAAATCGTATTCTCCAAAAACTTTTTTAGCCTGTTCTATAACTTTTTCATATTCCGGTACAAAACTTGCTATCCCACTAATACAAACTGCTGTTTTCATTTATACCAATCCTTTTCTGTGGCCACGTGTTTTAATTTTGAAATACATTCTCCTGACATATCCCACACGTGCCAGTTCTCTTTTGTCCCCCAATAGTATAGGTGCTCGTTATCTAAAGTAAAGTTTAATAACTGCGTCTGATGATCTCTCAAGAAATCCCAATTACTTCTAAAGTCTATCCAACGCAGTTTGAATATATCAACCAACTGTAAATTATTAATGCAGGCGTCTCGCCAACTTTCCTCCTCACACTGGGAAAGGAAATTATTTGCTAAACTGTTTAATCCTGATTTGGTTGGATACCAGTTGTTTATGTTAAACATCTTTTTCATCAATGCTGTTGGACCGTAAAGGAACAAATCGCCTAGTTCTTGTTTGACTAAACTTGTCTGTTGTGTAACTAACATTTTTTTATCTGAGTGCAACAAAGACTTTGCAAAATTAAATATGTCTTTCTTTGTGTGTATTGTATCACATCTTGATTTCAACACGTTTGCAAAACCTTTTTGTTCTGCTATATCCAATCCCTGCGATACTAAAAAAGGATGTCCTTTGTGTATTTCTTTTTCTATTATTTGTGATTGCCATATCACGTGATTACAAAAGTTGTCTATGTTAGGACGTAAGCCATGTCCAGTTACAATAATGTATGCGTCAGGATTGTGTTCCCGCCAATGCTTTAATGCAAATTCAACACATTCAACTTTCCAGTCTTCGTTGTTACGAATAAACACGTGTGATAGTAAAATACATTGTGTCAAAATTTATCTCCAAATGTTTCAATATCAATTTTAAAATGATTTTGTACTGCTTCAATCATTTTGTCGTTGGTATAATATTTTCTATAATCGCTATCTCTTTTTGTTTTACGATATTGTTTTTCTTCCATGTGATTAATATCCAATTCAATTGTTTCTAGGATGCTTTTAGTTTCAGTCTGCCAATTTTCATATCTTGCTATATGGTTTACTATTTGTTTACCATTTAAATGTGTGTAGTAACACGTTGGTTTAAAATGTATTTCATTTGCCCATTTAGATGATTGTAGGTTCAAAATAAAATCCTCAAATGTTTTGTACTGATCTTTTAATGCTTGGCTCCACGTTGTTAAATGCCCGTGATCATTTGTAAACTCTATCCAACTTGATATCATTCTATCCCATGGGTTTCTATGATATGCAAATGAGTAGTAATCCTGTAAAGGAAGTTTATAGTGTTGTTGTATTTTAGATATTGGCCAATGCCATTTCTCTTTTAACCAACTTCTAGCAATGGGTAGGTTGTCCGCTTTAATAAAAAATTTTGAAAGAGTTGTGGATCCTGTTTTAGGAACACACACAAATACAAATTTACGTGTGTAATTTATAATCATAATAATTTGAATAGTCTAGTAAAGTGTCGACCACCATCAAATGATGTTGCGAGCATTTTTTCAATAATTCTTTTTAGATCGTTTTTGTCCACGTACTTTGAAGGAATTGAAAAGTGATTACAGCAATTATGTTTTATAGCATACTCGGCTGTGTAGTCATCAAAACACAACGCAGAAATTATACCTTTTACTTTATTAGCAGTTATATTTGCTCCTTGTCCTGAACGGCAAAAACTTATACCATGAGAACATTCATTTGATTGAATTAGTTTAGTAACCTGTAAAACATAATCTGGATAGTCACAAGCCTTGTCTGTGTATGTACCAACGTCAATGTAAGGTAGAGCAAGTTCTACAAATACTTGTTTACATAATTCTTTTATTTCAAAACCCGAATGGTCACTAGCAATAGCAATAGGTTTATCTCCAAATCTTGTTATAACTCGTTTAACAAAAAATTCAAATTGATGTGGAGTACCTAGTACGTGCATCTTTTCAGTATTGGCCGCCTTAATTTTTAATCCATCTCTTATCATTAAATTGTACATAGGTGCAATATAAAATTCATTTTTAACAAGCATATTGCTATTAATAATTTCGTCTGCATATTTTAAAAATAATTTGCCTGTCCGGAAATAATACAGTCCTACGTTTGCTTCCTTTGATATTACTTCTTTCTCAACAACATTAGTTACTACGCCATCTTCTCCGTATTCAGAATAACTATGATCCGGACTATTAGCAGTAAAAGTTAATAAGAATCCATCTGCATCTTTGTTAATAGTATTTGGATAAAACGTTGGACCAAAATAAACATCCGGAGTGTAAATTATTAAAGGCAAATCGTTATCAACATATTCTCTTGCCAACGTACAAGTTTCTAAAGCACCGCGTGTTACTTTGTTTATTTTAATAATTGTTATATCGTTTCCAAACTTTTGTTTTAATATTTTATCAATGCTGAAATTGTATATGTGATCAACTCTTACCATGAATATTAAATTGCACTCTGATAAGTCTACAGATTCTAGTGCCCAATCAATTACGTGTTTGTTTCTTGCAAGTATCAAAGGCTTTGGCATTGTATACCCAGCGTCAAGAAATCTTTGAGCCTTACCGGCAATTGGTAAAAGTAAATTATATTTTTTCATTAGCATTTGTAATTAGTTTGCTTGTTGTTTCGTGTGCATATTTTTGTATTTGCTCTATAGGGTCTTCTTTGTTTAACCCGTACAAAAAACTACTAGCAAACATATCACCTGCACCAAGTACATTACTTTTTTCAACAAACAACGAGTCGTCTATTTTGTATGAGGTTTCTGTTGTTCCGTTAGATACAACACTGCTTTTGTTTGTGTGTAGTATCACATAACCTTTTGTATCTTTACACATTGTTGACAAGTCGCCATATGCATCTTCGTCAGCAATAAAAAAATAATCTACGTATTGTAGTAGGTTTGTATCTACTTTTTGACCTGCACATACGTCTGCAGATATTTTTCCTGTTAAGTTTGGCAACCAACTAACATCCAAAAGTTTATTAATATAGAGTGCATGGGATATTTTTGATTGTTGTATAATCGGTGTGTTTGTTTTTATGTCGGGTACAAAGTTAGAATACCTAGTACAACTTTCTCTATCCACGTAAACCATTGCTTCACCAATAGAAGTTGGAATTAATCCAATGTCTAAATCAGGAGCAATCTGTTTAAATGTTCTCCACATGTTAGCCATTGCGCCTAGTGTTTGTCTTTCTTCAAATCCATCAAAAATTCTATCAACAGTTAAGTGTCCATACAAAGTAATATCGTGCATTAGAATTTCTCCTTCTCGTCTAACTCATAAACTTTTTTTAAGTGTTCCTCGAAATCAGGAGTTGGAATTAATTTTTCATCTTGTAGTTGTTCTAGTAAATGCATCACAAAATTTTCTCCGCTGTTTGCATCTATTGGCTCTGCAAATGATTGTACAGTTATTTCACTGTTCATTGGACAGTATGCATGATCTAATTTTTTCATTATTTCAATATCAAATATATCGTCTCCTGCGTAAGCAATTTCGTTCATTTTTACATTGTAGTCTATGGCTAGATTTTTTATGTAGTGTGATTTGTCTGTATGCTTTCCGTCTTTACGATTTACAATGCAAGGTATATTTCTATTCTTTGCAATTGATTCATTAAAAGGATCACCGGTTAAGAAAACTACATCAACTCCTAATGCTTTAAATCTTTTTATTGCTGTCCAGTCTTTGTCGCAAAATGTTTTCATTACAACATCACCATCTCTGTTGTAATATTTTTTACCGTCAGTTAACACACCGTCTACATCTAATATTAAAAGTTTAATCATTGTTCAAAGTTAGAAACATAGTCACTGCACACACCAGAACATTTTTCAAGTTGCTCTGCAGTAAGTTGCTCCGGATGTACCGCTATTGTATACGCACCAACAGGCTGTCCCGGAAATGCCCAAATCCATCCTTGTGATGTAAGTGTGTATTTGTCATTGTGATGAAAGAAACAATGTATGCCATATGCTATCATACCTTCTAAAGCATTGTAACTTTTAGCATGACACCACAGTTGTTGGTCTCTTAACCACTTTATTGAAACTGCCTCTTGTGGTTCGTCATGTCCAAGATAAAATTTTTCACCATCAAATTTACAAATGTCAATCTCACAGTGGTATCCTTTTGCAAGTGCTTCTTCTATATATGCAACCGTGTTTTCTCTTTCAGGTTGTTTACCGTTTGTGTTTCCTCTGTGTGCTATAAGTATTTTCATTATATACGTATTTAATTTTTTATTTTCTTTCTTAAATTTTCTACATCGTGATCAAAATAAATTTCTTTACACTTGTTGTATACCCATTCATCTCTTTTCCAAACTCCAGGACTTCTATTTCGCATACCTGTTTTATCTTTCATTTTTTTAATTCTAACTGTGATGTCTCTTCTAAACTCAAATCTATTAACTGCTTTTGCAAGATCGCCTGTCCATCTATCAACTTCCCAATGCCAAAACATTGGCCCCCAAAAATATCCTAATGCTTCTCTCCATTCTTTTGTAACAACGGGTGTTGTACATCTCTTTGTTTCATACCTGCTTTCTCTACCATCAAATATTGACATACAAAATATACCATCTGGGTATTGTTTTTTAGTATCTTCAAATAAGATATCCCAATCTGTTGTTTCAAAAATTACTTCATCTCCTGCTAACATATAATAGTCTGCCTCTATTGACTCTGCAATTTCATTCCAACTTAAAACAGTATTTTGATCAGGACCAACTTTCCATTGTACACCTTCTCCGTATGTTTCTACTAATGCTTTAAGTGTGTTTTCATACTCACCTAACAGAGGATCATTATCGTTTAGATAATATCTTACACAAATATTCTTTTTATTTTTTGCTGTATCAAAAGCACTTGATACTAATTGTTTTAAAAAATTTGGTCTACCTCTAGACGGAATACAGATGCAAATCATATGTTTAGCACTCCCTCGATCATTTTTGAAAATCCTCTTTCTCTTTCAGCAGGAGTCATGTCTTGTTGATTTATAGGCACCGGGCCTATTTCGGTTTGTTCAAAATGTGGCAGATTTTTTTCAAAATGATCAGCAACTGTGTTTACTGATAATGCTTTTCTTTTGAACTGGGCCGCAAGTGTGTAAAGCATATATGTTTCCATTTCTACAGCAAGTATGCCATACTGCTGACAATCTTTCCACCAGTCTTCGTTGGGTTGATAAAAATAATCATTAGATGTTATACTGCCAACGTGTGTGTTAGGACATTGTGCTATAAACCGTTGCAATAATTCATAATCAGCAGTTGGACTGTATTGAAAGCCAGGTATTAGATTTTTTGCCATTGCACTATCAGTACTTGCTGTTGTTGCCGCAATTATATCTCCAATACGCACATCTTTTGATATACCGCCACAACTGCCAACACGTATGATAGTTTGCACGTTATAAAATTTAAAAAGTTCTGTAATGTAAATTGAATTACTTGGCATTCCCATACCGCCTGCTTGTACAGAAATTCTCTTACCTTTATATGTTCCTGTATATCCTAAACAGTTTCTAACACCGTTAACTTGCACAGGATTATTAAAAAAAGTTTCTGCAATCCATTTGGCTCTTAAAGGATCACCAGGTAACAAAACAGTGTCAGCATAATCTCCCGGCTTCGCTTCAATGTGCGGCGTCATATAGTTCACTCCAATTTTTTACTCGCTTACCATTCCAACCTTCACGATTGTAAGGATGATCCATCATGAATGTATTAAGTCCAACTTCCTCACCTTGTTTTGCATAATCAACTCTATCCTCAACCCAAATATAATTTTTTCCTTTATATCTTTCTTCTAGTATTTCTTTTTTAGGTTTTCTAAAATCACCTGAACAATATATGTAATCAAACACGTCACCAAATAAATGTTTAAGGTTTGCTTTTCTTAATTGATGTGCATACTTGTCCTTGCCTATCATTGTTATAACCTCAAAACGCCAACCTTCTCTTGCAAACTTTGTTACAAACTCTACACTATCTTTATATGCAGGAACAAATCCTAACACGCCGGTTTCGTTAAATTTGTGTACCTGTTCTAGTGCTTCGTCCTCAGGAATACCGTATCTTTTAGTTTGTTCAAAGTATTGATCTGTTTCTGGAAACCTTACGTAGCCTTGCTCTTTCATCCAAATATCAAAAGCAAAACACCAGTCTAGCAGTACGCCATCACAGTCAGTTATTATTTTTTTCATTTATTAGTAATCTTTTTATTTCGTCCCAAGTACCTAAGTCTACGTAATCCTCAACATCAATTGCTTTAGAATTATATATTGGTGTTGCTTGAATTTCTGTATTCTCTACTTGTTGTTTTAGTGTAGACTTTTCCATAAAGTCCATGCACGTTTTGAATGCTCTTCTCCTAAAAGCAAATGCACACCAAAATGCATTAAACTTATCTAAATTATTTTGAGGTTTATCTTGATAATCTTTTATTATTTTTTCGTCATCTACGTGTAATGCACCTTTTGTTTTTAGCACATCTTTGTTTACTTCGTCTTTATACAAAAAAGTAAATCCTGTTTCTGTTAATGAATTTTTTACTAGTTCGAATAGGTCATTGCCATTCTTTAGTTTCATTATAGTATCTGGTAGCAATACTAAATTATATTCACCAAATAGATGACTTGCACTTTTAATTGCACCCGTGTATTCTTTCTCATTTGGATTTTGATACACAAAACTAATATTATATCTGTCTTTGTATTTTGCTAGGTAAGTTATTAATTCAGTTTTGTTTTCGTTTATTACAACAACAAACTCAACATCTTTTCGTCCATAGTCTCTAAAAAAATTAAATGAATAATCTATTAGTGCTTCGTCGTTGTTAATTCTAAGTATTTCTTTTGGGTACGGTAAGTTAAGCCTTGTTCCTTTGCCCGCCGCTGGTAATATAACTGTGAGATTGCTCATTATTGTTCTTCATCTGAGTGCAATTCGTTTAATAACTGTCTTAATTTACCACCTTCTACAGTGGCCTTAACTTTGCCAATATCGTCACCTTTTGTGGGATCCGGTACTTTTGGTTGTGCATCTGTTTTATCTGTGCTTACTTTTGACTTTTGTTTTAAGGAATCATAAATTTTATTCTTACTTTGCTGATTATAACTTTGTGATTCTTCTTCTGCTAAATCTCTAATCCTTAAACTATCAACATCAAATTCTAAATCTACTTTTTGTCCAACACCAGAACTGCTTCTAGTTTTCATAAATTGTATTTGATATCTACCACGTTCTTTCATTGCTCTGCTTGTAAAGATAC